>Ga0066344_104_pt1 | contig 63002 bp, 63 predicted proteins | sample RifGroA2_FD_59256 | JGI IMG/M metagenome (GOLD analysis project Ga0066344, IMG submission 59256) | Archaeon GW2011_AR4
CAACTTTTTTACAATATGGACATTTCTTCAAAAGCAATCACCTCGAAGAACTATCAAAACTAACTACTATTTAAATATGACGATTAGTTAACAATGTCTCATTTAGGGGGTATGAGGGATGAACTGCGGAGTATCCTGACAATGCCCTTGTTGGCATCCACTTCAATTTCTTCTCCTTCCCTGATAACTTTTGTCGCTTTTTCAGTTGCAAGGATGCAGGGCTTCTTTAGCTCTCGCGCAACAATAGCAGCATGGGAGAGCATGCCGCCAGCATCTGTCACGAATGCCGCAGCTTTTTGCATTAATGGTAAGAATTCTGGCCTGGTCATCCCGGTAACGAGTATGTCCCCTTCATTGAATTCGTTTGCCGTTGAAGGATCAAAGACAATCCTGGCTGTTCCACGGGCAAGGCCCTTGTATGCAATAGTGCCTGTGAGGTGTGTTTTATTTTCGCCAATCAACACCTTCTGTATATGGGTAAATGCGGCCCCAGAAAAGAATAAAACATCGCTTCCCTTGCAAAAGATCGCAAACCCTTTAGATCGTTGTGTTAGCTCATCTTTGCTTGGCAGTGGTAAAGCACTCAAATACCCCGCCATCTCATCGATAGTGAGAAAATCAGCAAGATGTTCCTGAAGACCGGATTTTTTTGCTATCATGCTGGCAGCATTTTTCAATGTTTCATCGACATTGTTAAAGAGATGCTCTGTTTTGATACGGGCTTCAATGAGCAGGGGAGAGAATTTTTTCCGGAGGGAGGCTGGCAGGTAATCAATGACTTTCTTCATTGAGAAGTGTGGAGGGATATGTTCATAAAATCTCTTTTTCAGCTCAAGAATGCTGGTGGAGGTGAGTTCTGGGGCATCATGCATTGTTTCTAGTAATTCAACTATCTTATGGGCACTGGCAATCGTGTCACCCGCCATTTTTTCTGCAAATGAATGATCTTTCATGACCAGTTCAGCAACATATGTTCCGTAACTGTCAATATCTTGTTGTGCGAGGTAATTCGAGCTTGATTCTGGGTCACAAACCAGAAGGGTGAATGCCAAATTCCTGCCGGTGTAGGGCTTCAAGCTGGTTGTGTACAAGCAGTATAAAGAAGCGAACGCTGCGCACCAATGGGCAGACCAGTTTTTCGTCCAAACATGGGAGGTGATCTCTTGGGGGATCATCATGCCATTCACACTTTCCCCTCTTTATGAAAGAAATCAATTGCTCTGTCGAATTCAGAAGTTGAAAAGTCCATCCATGCCTTATCGGTAAAGTATACAAGTGCCCCTGGAGTGTCCCACAGAAGAAGCGAAGTAAACCTTTTTTCTCCTGTCTTGATGACGAGTTCTGGGGGCAATAATGCCGAGCTATAGAGGCTGTCCTTGATGAGCTCTTCAGTTACATTATCAGCGGTGAGCTTTTTTGCTTCTGCCTGTTTGACGAGCAGTTTTACCGCATTCGTCAGTTCTGATCGCCCATTATAATTGATGCAGAAGTTGACGAAGAATTTGTCATATTCAGTGGTGGCATTGAGCAGTGACTTGATGCCTTCGATCACCTCTGGCTCTAAGTCATACCACCTGCCAAGGAATGACACTCTCACCTGGTTGTCATGGAGGATGGAAGAGGCAAGCAGCTGCTGAAAATACAATGAGAGGGCTGGCTGGTACCCTGGTATGGCTTCCTGGCGAAATTCTGCTGCTGGGAGCAAAAAGAATGTCATGACAGGGATGTTTTGCTTGAGGCCATAAATCATGATCTCATCGACCTTTTGCAGTCGAAGCTTCGCCACGTCCTTCCCGGGATTTTTGTCCATCCATTTCTTTGTCCCTTGCATGGTGAGGGCTATATGGAGCGGATTTCGGTTTTTTACCGGGCCGGAGTTCTTCTTGATGTTCAGTAAGCGGTCAAAAATGGCCATTTTCGACGAAAAGACATAAAAATATATAAAGATTTACCTGAATTGTAGGGATATGATAGAGCAGCTCTTGGTAATTCTTGGCCTGGCAGGTGTCCTGATTGGCTCGTATATTGACCTAAAAACGAGGGAAGTGCCGGATATGCTCAATTTTTTTCTGGTGAGCGCTGCCATTGGTCTTCGCCTCATCTATGCCATGATCTATAACCAATGGACATACCTGCTCTATGGTATCTATGGCCTTGGTGCTGCAATCCTTCTTGGATATTTCATGTATTATACTGGCCAGTGGGGTGGTGGTGACTCAAAGATGGTCTTTGCCCTGGGAGCCTTGTTTGCGACCTACCCGGATTTTCTTCTTTCCTGGTTTTCTCCAATCCTGAATATTCCTTTCCTCATCATTTTTTTGCTCAATGTCATGGTTGCAGGGGCAGCATACGGCCTGATGTTTAGTGCATATCTTGCATGGAAGAACAAGAAGGAGTTTGGGAAGGCGTTTCGCAGGCAGTTAGAGCATTTTTATATTATGAGGATTAGCCTGTTCATCATCGCAGTAATCGCGATCATCGCTTTTTTTGCCTTAGGGGATCCCATGGGAAAAGCGCTCACTGCCGGCATGCTGGTGAGCATTGTTATCTTGTCTTACATTCTTTTTTTCCTCAAGGCCGTCGAGCAGTCGTGTATGTATAAGAACATTCCTCCAGAACACTTGACGCTTGGCGACTGGATTGCTGAAGAGGTATATGATAAGAAAAAATATGTTACCGGCCCAAAGGATTTGGGGGTAGAGCAGCACCAGATCGACCACCTCATCAGGATGAAAAAGGCCAATCAATTAGAAACGGTAAGGATCAAGGAGGGCATCCCTTTTGTGCCAAGTTTCCTTCTCGGCTTGATCATCTCGCTGGTGTGGGGCAATTGGCTCTTTCCCTTGATCATGGTCGCCGCATGAGCTGGTCAACCATATAATTCCGGTCTTCTGGAGAACGCCGCATTTTATCAGGCTGCTTTTTTTCTTTCTCCTCTTCTTCCATGGTCATTGCCTGTTCAAGGAGTGCAAGGGATTGCTTGAATTCTTCCTCTGTCTGCTTGAGTGGGGTCCAGAGAAAGTTGATCTTGTCCTCTGTTGTTCTGGGTATGACATCAAGGATGATTTGGGTGTATTCTTGTTCTACCCCATCCTTGAGGAGCAGGTTTGTCCCGCCGATGTCAAATGACTCAAAGAGCACCCATGAGAGTTTTGTTGCAAGGCTGAATAACCGGGCGAGTGTTCCTTCGGGGATGCTGCTGAGGGAATTATATGTTCTCTTGGAGGAGATCTGCAGATGGCCAATGGAGATAGGATGTGGCGCTAGGCCCGCCATGAATTCCTCATCCTCATAAACAATAAAGCTGTTCATTCTCCAAGGAGCAGTTTGGTGATGTCATCAAGGGTGCTCTTGCCTTTTTTTTCTGTAGTATGCTCTGTAGTATGGATAGTATCTTCTTCATTGTTCTCATCATCTTCATCGGTCTCTGCACCGTCATCATCATCGTCATCATCTGATTCTGAGATTCCATTTTTATCATCATCTTCTTGAGAATCATCTTTTCCATGATCATCTTTTCCAGAATCATCTTCAGTTTCCCCCTCATCAGATTCATCCATGTCTTCAAGGTCGTCGAGGGTGAATTTTTTCTTTTTTGGCAGAGGTTTTTTGGAAGGTTCTTCATCCTCGCTCATAGCAGCATCTTCATCAGCATGATCATATGATTCATCATCCTCATCAGCAGCATCTTCCATCCTCTCACCAGATTCCTCTTCGCGGGGACGGTAAGAATCTTCATCCTCTGTGATCTCTTCAGCATCTTCAGAGAGTGAATCACTATCAGCCGGCCTTGTGTATCCTTCCTCTTCTTCTGATTCGTCTTTTTTTGGGCGGTTGTCTGCCTTGCCAAGCATGAGGGCATCAATTTGGCCTTTTAGTTCAATTTGGAGCTTTTCATACTGTGCTGGGTCTATTGCGTGCCTTTCTGGGGAGAATGGCAGGGAATCATTTTTCTTTCGGGGGATGATATGAAGGACTACATGCTGCACGCGCTGGCCGGCAGCTGCCCCATTTGCCACAAAAAGGGTTGTCCCATCACAGGAGAAGGCATCTTTTTGCGCCTGGGAGAGCACTTTTACTGTCTGCATCATCCTTCGGATAATGTCATCTGGCACTTGCTGGAGGATTGCGTATTCCTTTTTGGGAAAGAGAAGGATATGCCCCATATTTGCAGGATTGATGTCAAGGATCGCCATGATCTTGTCATCCTCAAAGACACGGTAAGAGGGTATCTCGCTAGCAGCGATCCGGGAGAATATGCTTGGCTCCGGTCCGCCTTCTTCATTAGCCATAGAGTCACGGGAGAAGGGGTGTATAAAAACCTTTTTATACGTCGATACAACTGTTGTTGTATGGACGTGCTCATTGACACAAAGAAGACCTTAGACCAGAATGCTTCTGCTTATTTTGAGTCCGCAAAGAAAGCCAGGAGCAAGGCAGCAAAGGCAAAAGAAGCGCTGGAAAAGACGCGAAAGGAGCTCGAACACGTGCAGAAGAACAAGGGCCGGCATCTTGATGAGATTGCAGCGATCAAGAAGGTCAAGAAGAGGAAGTGGTATGAAAAATTCCGCTGGTTCTTCACCTCGGATAATCGCCTCGTCATTGGCGGCCGTGACGCGACAACAAACGAGATCATGATAAAGAAGCACACCGATCCAGGAGACCTTGTGTTTCATACAGACATGGCAGGCTCTCCTTTTTTTGTCCTCAAGACAGACAATATGCCTGTCACAGAAAATATTCTAGAAGAGATTGCTGATGCGACGTGCTCTTTTTCGAAGGCGTTCCAGCTGGGCTTGAAGACCCAGAGCGTTTTTTATGTCCTCCCAGAGCAGGTCACAAAGGAAGCAAAAGCAGGGGAATACTTAACAAAAGGTGCATTCATGATCAAGGGAAAGACCCAGTACACTAAGAATAAGATTAATGTGGCAATTGGCCTGACAGAAGAAAAGGAACTCATGTGCGGCCCCATTGAAGCGATAAGGGTTCATTGCAAAGAGGTTCTCATCATCGAGCAGGGCCCAGATAAGCCAAGTGACGCTGCAAAGAAGATCAGGAAAAAGATTCCAGCAGACCTCGATGATATTATCCGCGCTCTTCCGACGGGGACAATGAAGGTTCTAGCCTCATGAACCGCCTAAATGAGCCATTGCCCATGAATGGTTCTCCAGGTTCGAGTGATGAGATATATTTCCAGAGGAGTGTTTCCATCATCGGCTGGGAGAGCTGCCTGATATTCCCATTCTTCTGGTAGAACACATCGTGCAGGAGATGATGATAATAGGTATACAATCCTTCTGTTGGAATGACTAAGGGCAGATGTGTTGTTCTTCGATCCATCCCATAGGTAAATTGTTTTAAGTCGAGCGCTGCCCACCAGTCATGGAAATCAAACACCATCTCATCGCCTGTCCTTTTGTGAGATCTTCGCTCTGAGGACAATTCGCCGAGCATTCGGTATTGTGACACTTCTGCCCATTCCTTCTTTGGTGACCTGTTTGTCGTTTCATAATCAAACCACACCGCATGATGGTTTTTTGCAGAATCTTGCGCTGGAACAGTCATGTCAAGGAGAGGGATATGACGGTGCTGGAATTGATGATGTTCTCCCTCAACAGAAAGTGATGGCACGATAAAACTAGCAGTTCCACCTTTGAGAAGTGCGCCTTCTCCTCCTAAATAGATGCGATGAACAACACTTCGCTCGTTATTTGCAAAGCATAATGATCCCATGAGGCAGTCTACGAGTGTCGTGACCCGGTAGCCGCCGCTCGTGCTCGAAAGCCCTTTCCAATCATACCCCATGTAACAGTGTTCTATGGGTAAACCTCGAAATCGCGCTTCCATGAGCATCTGTGGTGTCATCCCCTCGTCAATTGCCCGCTCGATTGTGATTGGTTGTTTCTGATAGGACCGGGGAAGCGGGATAACTTGCACTTTTTTCCGTGCCCGTTGTTCTGGCATTTCCCATGGGAATAAGTCAAGGCTTTCATCGAGGACAATGATGCCACCGAGCCCTTTTATCCGCTCAACAACATATCTATGTTGGATATCAGGAGGGTGATCCGGATCCGCAAGGACTGTTTCCCACGCTCCAGCATTTTCTAATTCAGTCCTCACCGGCTGGTCCTCCCGATAGCCACTTCGTCGATAGCAAATCCCCTGTTCTTCTGCAACTCGCCGCGTAGCAGCAGCTATTGTTGAGCCTGCAAGTTCTGTTCGGACAAGGTCTAACCCCATGATACCCCTAGAGAGTGAGAATGCACTTAAAAGATTTTCCTCTATTTAACCGTAAACATTTTAAGCAGTGGATACAATGGAAAGACCCATGTTGACTGTAAAAGAGGTGGCCCAGTTAGAGGACTTGTGTGAAAAGCATCATATCTCCAGGCTCCAGCTCATGGAGACAGCTGGCTTTGAAATTGCAAAGGAATTGACCCTGACATACAAGAACCCCCATTATTTCTTCCTCTGCGGCCAGGGCAGCAATGGCGGTGATGGATTCTGTGCTGCCCGCCTCTTAAAGCACCATCCAACGCTTGTTGCATTCATTGGAAAAGAGCAAAAGCTCCCGGTGGAGGCAGCCATTCAGTTCCAAAAAGCAAGGGTCAGCAAGATACCGATGCTAACAACCAGGGAAGAGATCATCAATGCCTTGAAGAAAACGAAGGATTCTACCATCATCGTCGATGCTGTTGTAGGTACAGGCCTCAAAGGGATGCCAAGGCCCCTGTTTGCAGAGATAATCACTGCTGCAAACAAGGCAAAAGGCCATAAGGTATCGATTGATGTTCCCTCTGGAATCGATCCTGACACCGGAAAAGATCAGGGTATTTATTTCAAGCCGGAAAAGATTATCACTTTGCATGATATGAAGCCAGGATTGCAAAGATTCAGGGCAATGACCACGATCAGGCCGATTGGTATCCCGCCAGCAGCGATTCAGGAATTTAAGATGAGGAAAGCCCGCACAGCATGAGAATCAAAAAGAGGGATCCAAAGAGCCATAAGGGGCAAAATGGAGTAATCACAGCAATTGTTGGTTCTGAATTGTACCCCGGGGCTGCGTTTTTATCCTGCACAGCAGCGCTCAGGTCTGGCTGCGACCTGGTGTATGTCCTCACGCCTGCGCCTTGTGCTGGCATCCTCCAGCATCTCTGTCCAGAGCTCATTGTCATAAAGCTTCCAGGCGCTCATTTCATGCCTTCACACAAGAAAGCTATGGAAAAATGGATTGCCAAGGCAGATGTCCTCCTTATCGGTCCAGGGACAGGAAAAGAAGGTTCAACGAAGCAGCTGATAAAAAGCATTGTTCTTTTGGCGAAACCAAAAGTCATCGATGCTGATCCTTTGAGATATATTAATCCATCCAGGATGCATGACGCGGTCTTGACTCCTCATCAGGATGAGGCACTATCACTCCAAAATACTGCGCGGTGTTCACTCATGCAGCTGGCAAAAAAAGGCAAGAATATAGTAATCCTTGAAAAGGGGCGTATTGATAGGATCCACACAAAAACGGCAACCTTCCAAAACAGGGCAGGGTCTGCCGCGATGACAAAGGGCGGCACAGGGGATATTCTTGCCGGGCTTGTTGCAGGATTCATCGCTCAGGGAAATGAATTGGCAGTTTCGGCAAGGGCGGCAGCATGGTATAATGGAAAAGCTGGAGAGCTGCTCACAAAAAGGAGAGGGAATGCCTTTCTGACAAGAGAAATCCTAGACATCCTGCCGGAGGTAATGCTCCAATGATTCAGAGCACGTTCATTTTTGATTTGGGCCTCGTCATCATCATAGCCACCAGCATGGGTATACTCGCAAGATTGCTCAAGCAGCCGCTCATCCCAGCGTATATCCTGGCAGGCCTGCTGATTGGACCGGGTCTTGGGATCATAAAGGACCCTGATGCTATCTTGATGATCTCAGAGATCGGTGTTGCGTTCCTCTTATTCATGGTGGGAATGGAGCTGCACATTGACAGGCTCAAGAGCGTCATCCATATCTCTGTCTATGGAAGCCTTCTCCAGATGATCATCCTTTTTCTCGTTGGCGCGTTCCTCACGTTGCTCTTTCCCGTCTTCTCCACGATGGATATCATCTATATTGGTGTTATTGTCACCTTCTCATCGACAATGGTCGTGGTGAAGCACTTATCCGATAAGAAAGAGATTGAGACATTGCATAGCAGGATCATCATCGGGTTTTTATTGATGGAAGACCTCGTCGCCATACTCATCCTTTCCACATTTGCATCCCTTGGAAATCTCACCAGCTCATTCCTGTTCATCGCGCTTCTCAAGGGAATCGCTCTCGTCGCATTGGCGTTGGCAGCAGGCAAGTACCTTCTTCCTGAGCTCTTCAAGTTTGTCGCAAAGTCTGTAGAGCTCCTTTTTCTCACCGCGATCATGGTGTGCTTCTTTTTTTCCATGCTCGCCCAGCATTTCGGGTTTTCTATCAGCATTGGCAGTTTTCTGGCAGGCATATCCCTTGCGCATCTTCCGTATACAACGGAGATTCTGGGGCGCGTGAGGCCCTTGAGGGACTTTTTTGCCACCATCTTTTTTGCTTCCCTCGGCCTGAGCGTCACATTCTCAAACTTCTCTTCGTTCATCTGGCCGATCTTTTTCCTAATCATCTTGATAACAATACTAAAACCACTGCTTGGTATGGTCACCTGCTCATTATTTGGGTATCGTGCCCGCCCTGCGTTCCTTGTCGGTATCACAAGGACCCAGATCAGCGAGTTTGGCTTGATCATTGCAGCCCAGGGCATACTTCTTGGCCACATCTCTAAGAATTTGTTCAGCATCACCGTCATCCTTGCCATAATCACAATCACTGTCTCATCGTATCTTATCGACTTCAAAGAGGAGCTCTATCAGAAGAATCGTCCTCATTTCCAATGGTTGAATCGGTTGAACAAGGCAAAAGAGCTGGAATATTTACCGAAGCGAAAGAACCACTACACAGTCTTGGTAGGATATGACCGTGTTGGGTTCTCCATTCTAAAGAAGCTTCGTTCCCTGAAAAAGCATGTCCTCATCGTCGATTATAACCCTGAGGTGATCAAAGAACTCATACGAAAGAGGATCCCTTGCTTATATGGAGATGCAGCAGACCATGAGGTGCAAGAGAAGCTTGAGTTTTCGTCCGTAGAGATGCTCATCTCCACTCAGCCTGATATCAAGACAAATCTTCATTTGGTGATAAAGATGAGAGAAGAAAACCCAAAGGGGGTCATTCTGGTTGTGGCTGATAAGATCAATAATGCGTTGATGCTCTATGAGAAGGGTGTTGATTATGTCATCCTCCCCCATTTCATCGGTGGGGATCATGCATCGCTCCTCATCGAGCAGTTTCATATCGATGCGAGCCACCTGGCAAACACGAGGAAGGCGCACATCAAAGAGCTTAAAAATAGGAGTGAGCTTGGCCATGAGCACCCAACGAAGATGGGGCATTGATGATGGATAAGGTAGTGCTTGGAAGATTAGCCTTGGACATTCCAGTCTCTGTCCAGGTGGGAAAGAACGGGATCTCAGATGCTCTTCTCAAAGAGTTGGGCATCCTTCTGAAAAAAAGGAAGCTCATTAAGGTAAGGCTTCTTCGTTCCTTTCTTGGGACAAGTGAGAAAAAGGAGACAATCGAGCATCTTGCCACAGTAACTCAGTCGCAGGTGGTCTTTGCGCGGGGAAATACCTTTGCTCTTTATCGGGAGAAGCTGTAGGTGATGAAGGATTGGGTTCTGGTAAAGGATATCTCTGAAATATCCCTGAAGTAAATAGCCAATAAGGAGATTGAGTCAACGTAAGTGTGAACGTCAAGCCCTACTTCGCCTCGCTTTGCTCGGCTTCGTCTGGCCAGCCACTATTTACCTATGGTAATGATGGCAATGACGGCTCAGACGGTCTTGACTTTTCCACCCTTCTTGACTCAGCCCAATAAGGATAAAGCATTTAAAGCTGGAATGCCAATGGAGCCTCATGATTGACTGGGAATCGATTAAAGTTGAGAATAAGAGCTCGCCTGGAGACAAGGCAGCATTTAAGACTGAAAAACTCGAACTCTTCAGGCTGCAAGAAGAGATTCCAACAGGATATCCAGAACCAGTCCATCGCTACCGTCTTGTCTATGAAATATTAAACCAGTCCATTGAGAATAATTATTTCTGGATATACAATTATATGCTGTATGACCAGGATTATATCATCGAAAAGATCTATGATATTTTCACCGCATCCGAGCAGAGCAGTTTTTTTGGTGCGGCCCAGGCAAGGCTCTCCATCCAGCAGGATAGGATATCCAACTTCCTTGCCACGGTAGGAAAGATGGTCAAGGAGCTCTTTCAGCTTGTGAGGGAATTGAGAATTATCGATGAAAGGCTCAGCTATTATTATGACAGTTATGACACAAGTTCTAAAAGCCGTGAAAGTGCAGAGATTACGCTGAAGGGCATTTTTGTCGACATGGTGGAAGGCGGCGCAAAATCAACTTCCTCTGTCTATGGTATGGCAAGAGAGATCCAGTTCGCAATACTCCCAGACTTGTTTTTCAAGATGCACCCCCATAGCTCAAAAGATGTAGACCAGGTGATTGATGAGCTCAAGTTCAACCGGAAAGTCAGGGAAGTGCTCAAGAGAAAATTACGTAGCTTCCTTGCATGGAAGGAGCATACCTTCAAGGAATTGCAGACGAAGAGAATATTTACGCTCAAGTTCCTCCGCCAGCACTTCGACATCATCAAGATGTACATGGCATGGGTAAGACCGTATTTGAGGAATGTCCAGCGATTACAGATGGCAGATAAGACATCTTCCCCCGAGCTCATCAATGCATTCGAAGGCGCTCTGATTGAGATAGAGATATTATGTAGAAAAAAGTTCAAGGAGCAAAAGTATGATAGGAACGGCGTTGTCATCTTGAATTTTAGTTATCGTGCATCTCCCCAGATGGATTTCCATCAGGAAGGCTTCCAGCACAAAGGTCCAGTGTATCATGGGAAGACCGAGATTAATTTTCTCGGGTATATTTGGACAACAGAAGAGATTGAGGCGTATAAGAAGGCAAGGACGATGGAGGACTTAGAGCTGCTCGCAATTATTGATAATTCTCTGGCAGAGGCAATGAGTGGCCTTGGCGAAGAGCTGGATAAATACCTGGAGGAAGCTGGTGAAAAACTCAAAAAGCGGCCTGAATTAGAGCAGGAAAAGTTAAAGCCTCATTCTTCCGGTCCAATGGCAGGATTGATCGAGACGTTTTGGAAGACGCCCCCTAAAAAGAAGATTCCAAAGAAACCAGCGCCCGAAAAGCCAAACCCTATCATGCTAGAGCGAGAAGTTAAAAAGCTCACGATTGATATCAAGCAATCGATGTATAACACCTATAAGAATTTTAAGCGGGCCCATAAGATGCTCACATGGTGATCAACCCGGAAGAATTAAAAAGGCTGGATCCAAGGGAAAGGATTACCCGGCTGAGGGCATTAAAGGAGAAGAATGCCCAGGAAGTCCAGGAAGCAGAGAAGCTCATTGACGAGTCAGAAGCACAGATCAAGGATGCAGAAAAGCAGATCCTGGAGCAGTTAGAGCAAGAGCAGCAGCGCCAGCGTCACCGGGAGCATCTCCCTTCGCTCGATGCACTGTTTGAGGAGGAGATCCCAAAACGAAAGGTTATTCCGGAGTCAGATGATGAAGGGTCATATGAGCCCCAAAAAATGAGAGGCCACGTCGCTGAGCAGGAAGAGGCGATGTATAGGGCATCTGGCGCGAGCGAACGCGGATCCCATGATGACCGCCCGACAACTGATCAGTTGTATGAAAAAAAAAGGGACCACTACGAATCTAATGTCGGCGAGGCCAGAGCCTCTGTCACTTCATTGGAAGTGATGGACAAGATACAAAAAAAATACAAAGGAAGATGAGATGATATTTGCAAAAGACTACTTCAACCCGTTGGATCGCCCGGATCCCCCGCCAATCGGGGGGACTAGCGTGCATGATATTGGCATGTCTGTGGTGGCAGGGATATCTGGCTCTGGAACTGAGCTAATAGGTGCGGCAATCAGGCAGGGCGTGGGGCAGATCCACATAGAGATGTCTGGCGTGGGAAAGGGGAGTGCGCAGGCCCAGACACCAGGCATGTATGGAAGGGAACTCAGGCAGGCAATGAAAGACTTAGCGGAAGTAAATGAGGTCACGCTGACACACCATGCCCCATTCAACATCATGGGCTATTCAGGGCAGGATCAGCAGGGGAATTTTTCTGATGAGCAAAGGAAATTCTTTGTTGATGAACTCAAAAGAAATATTGATTTCTCAGCAGATCTGGGCTCAGATGCTGTAACTCTTCACACAGGAGAATTTAAGCGCCCAATTTCAGAGCAGCCTTGGGCAAAAAAAGACAATAAGCCAGGCCATTATTTTCGCCAGTTTGAAGAAGAGCCGCAAAAGGCTCATTTTGTCGTCGTTGATGACAGATCGGGAAGAGCGGTTAGGGTTGTTGAGAAATCAGAGGAAGTGGCAAGGCCAAAATGGAAACAGTCAGACCATGGTTATACATATGTCGCAGATAAACTCGATGAAATAAGAAAGGTTGCAAAAGCAGGGGAAGTCGTGAGAGTAAACCCAAATGATTACATTGATTATGAAGGGAAGAGACTTCGTATTCAAGACCGCGTTCCCCTCATCAATCCAAACACGGGGAGATTTGACGTCGAGATAAAAAAATGGAACCAGTTTGAGGATGAAGCAAAAGAATACAACAAGCATCGTGAAATGGACCTTGGCAGACCTCTTCGGCCCGAAGAACGATTCACACCAGAAGAAGCATTCATGCGTGCAACGATGGAAATTCAGGAGGGCCATTCAAAAGGTTGGGCGCTCCAATACGCCCAGGATTTCTCAAAGAATGTCGATAGGTTGGCAAAACTCAAGAAGGCAAAAGAGACCTACCAGCAGTTGGAAAAGACAATTCCAGAGACTGAAAAGTGGCGATTGCTGAGAAATGACCCGGAGTTTGGTCCATATATCGCAGAGTTTATACCTCCAGATAAGAAATACCCTTCAGAGATCCTTGACGAACAGATAACGAACATGAGGAGACAAGTGGAGTTCGCTTCGCAGGCATCAACATCCCAGCAGCAGCAGGCGATTGAGACATATAATACAATGCAGCACTTGAAAAGCGCGTCAAAATACGCTCTTGAAAAATCCGCCCTGAGTTATGCTGAGGCGGGCATCCATGCAATGAAGCAGAGCAAGGAAAAGCCAGTTTATATTGCGCTTGAACACATTTTCCCGGAAAGCTACGGTGGCCATCCCCAGGAACTAAAGCATCTTGTTCTCGCAAGCAGGAAGAAAATGTCACAGGTTCTCCAAGAGCAGGGATATTCAAAGCCTGAGGCAGAAAAGGCAGCAGAGAACCATATCAAGGCCACATTCGATACCGGCCACCTCAACTTGTGGAGACGGTTTTGGCGGGGCAGCGATGAGGACTTCAAGAAATGGATGATGAAAGAGACCGAGGAGATCGCAAAATCCGGCATTGTCGGCCAGCTCCATCTAGCAGATAATTTTGGGTATCATGATGACCACCTCACCCCAGGACAGGGTACAACTCCTGTAAAAGAGATGGTTGAAATGTTCAAGAAGTATGGGTATGACAAATATATTACGGTGGAGCCGGGTGCTGATGCAACCGTAGATGTTGGCGCCTGGAGGGGGATGACGAGGACCTGGAGCATGTTCGATTCTCCCATCTATGGAGCACAAGGTGCTCAGTCATTCACACGATCCCTTGGTTGGACTGATGTGCAAAGCTCGTATTTTGGCCAGACATATGCGCCACGCTTCATCTTTGGCCAGTATTCTCCGAGCAACGACTGGACATTGTGGACACAGGTGCCATTGGAATAGGAAAATCAGAAGAAAAAGTGTTTACCACCCGTTCGGGCATTCTGTCCCGACAAAGATGCTTCCTGCATCCCCGCATTTTTCCCAGCCATAATTTTTGATGGTCATCTCCCTGTTCGGATCAACGATAAACTTTAATCTCTTGTGGTGTTCTGGAGGGGACAATACATGCGGACGCTCACAATATTCTGCCAAGTGCTCTCTGTCCCGTTCCCTCTGATAAGCACCTATATCACCGGACTCATATGTATCAGGAGAACATTCGCTCAATTTATTCAATAATCCTTGGTATCCATCAATAGGCACGCCAAGCTCATCAGCTAAATCCCTTGCCCCATACAGGAATGCCCGTGCCCCTTCAGGATTGTCTGCCGTGATCTGTGATTTTGCTTTGGTTACAAGGAGATTTAATAATCCTTCCAGCTTGCTGTTGTAAAGATTATTTGTATCCTCACTGCGTTCTGCGAACGTGAGCGCTTTCCTGAATGCGTGCAAGTACCCGCCAACCTCTTCTTGCCCATCGATTGCCTTGAGGTATTTTTGTGCGATTGCAGAGGCAGCCGTGGAGATAACATTCTGCATCCTGCTTTTATAACCAGCTTTTTCTCCAGAGGTGACATAGCCAAGATGTTCAGTGACATACGTGAGATGATGATAGATCTCTCCTTCATCCCCGCCAGATGCAGCTTCCTCTGCTGCGGCCATGTGGGCTTCCACGTCAGCTGCAATGCCTTTCTTCGCAGCTTTCCTGCCCTTGCCATCATTGCCAGTGCTTTTACTTTCTGACATTCCTCCCCGGCCTTCTTCATGGCTCTCCTGGCCTTCCTCCTGGCTTTCTCCATCCGAGCTTGATTCTTCACTCATTGTTCTTCCTCAAGGAATGATTGGACTGCATATTCTACAAGGTGGCTTCTGTTGCGAAAGCTCTTTCCTCTCATGGCTTCCTGCATGCGAGAGATTGTTCTTTCATCCACTGTGATAGTGATGCGGTGCTTCATATTCTATATGAGGAAGTATTACAACTATATAAATCTTTCTATATTTTAACTACTTATAAGTAACAATAATCTTTTTCTAAGAGGTTATCATCTTTTCAGGTGATAATGATTCCTGTAGATTGCCTTGATATTCACCGGTATCCTGCAGAGGGCAAGAAGCGTTCCAATACCAGGAAAGAGGTTGCCTGTGAGGATTGCAAGGAAGGTATAGGGAAATTCGAGGACCTTGTTTGAGTACTTGATTGACTCAATCAGGATCAGGAGGAGGTAGAGCATGACAATAGCTATCCAGAAGAGGGAGAGTGTTGGGATGAGAAGGGCGGCAAAGGGGAAAAAGAGAAGGAAAAGAAGGAAGAGGAAGGGGAAGAGCAAGAAGAGGTTGCTGATTGATAAATGCTCCCGGAGCACCTTAAAGACAGACAGCCCATACGTGATTCGCTGCTGAAAATACGGCTTGAACAACGTCCTATTATGATGATAGACAATGACCCCTGAAGAATAAAATATGTTGCCGTTATGCTTGATGATGCGATTGCACAGTTCGATATCCTCACCAGTAATGAGCTTCTCATTAAAGCCGGTGAGCTTGTCCATCGCATCTTTCTTCACAATCAGGTTGCAGGAAGGAAGGTCTAGGACAAATCTGCTGCGGGCAATCTTTTTGCGGTAGCTTCGAAACCCTGCAACAAGATATGACTGGGACGCGTTGCCAACACAACGCTGCAAGATGCCTTCTTTTGGAGGGGTGATGTTTGGACCTCCAACCACCCAGAGGTTTTCTGGATGAGAAGAGAATTCCCGGAGTGCATGGGAGAGCCAGTTGGGATCAGGATATGCATCAGAATCAATGAATGCAAAATATTTTCCTTTTCCCTGAACGATGCCAATATTCCTTTTTTTGGCGATAGTCACATCCCCGGTGGGAATGATGCGAATGAAATTCTTATGCAACGGAGCAGGAAGGGTTACAGGGTTATCCGGCAAGAGGATAAGCTCAAAGTGATGATATAAAAGGCCGCTGATTCCTTCTATAGTCTCCAGAACATAGTCATTGAGTGCCACAAACGGGACGATGATAGTGACTATTTCTTCCATTGGACGCCAAGCGTTTTGATCGCCAGTTCAGGGAAGAATTGTGCATTGGAGATAATATTGATCGACCAGGCGCACTCAAAGGTGCACGTGCATTTGGTGTCGTGGATAAATGACCTGCATTCTTTGACAGGCTTCGAGTTCCACAAGTCCATGAAGTTCATGTCAAAGTCCCGTAGATTTCCAAGTTTCTTATCATTCAGAATCTCGCAAGGATACACATCACCATTTGCATAGATAACACCAAAGAGCGCTCCTGAGTGGCATGGTGCAACATAGGTATTATTGATATAGATATCAGGGATGATCCGGTTCATGATCATGTTCTTTGCTTCCATGACAGATCCTTGCAGTGTGCCTCCCCAGCAGTTCACAGTTCCCTTTTTTTGGTCCTGATGGATAGCATTTGAGAGTGCAACATACGAATCAAGCAGCTTTTTCTTCATCTCAGGATCGATCGTTTTGACAACCCCTTCTTCGCGCATGAGCGTTGCAGCAAAAGACCTCACCCCTTCCTTTTTCAGGTGTTCATAGACCTGGAGGGCCTTATCATAATTATGGTGGGTGACGGTGATGCCGATATTGGCGACGATATTTGGATCATTGAAGTCCATGATGGCATGATAAGAATCCAGCGCCCGCTTGTAGAGACCTTTGAGTTTCCTGTTTTCATCATGGGCCTCCTGAAAGTTATCGATAGAGATGGAGAAGAGCAGTTTCTTTCCAGTCTTCAATTCCTGGAATTTTTTAATAAAATCCTGGGTAAATTCTGTAAAAAATCCGTTCGTGCTGATGAAGAGAGACTCGATCGTGGTATTCGTCAGATATAGTTTTGCGATCTCAAAAATATCTTTTCTAAGGAATGGCTCACCACCCGTCAGGTTGACATTAAAGAGGCTCTTTCCCAGCGATTTTGTGAGCTTCTCGATCTCTTCAAGACTGAGGAATCCCCGAAATGTTTCAGGATTCGCAAAATCGATGAAGCAATGCTTGCACCGTGCATTGCAATGGTTTGTCACGAAGTGGATGAGCTGGACAGGTTCCTTCCTTGCGATGTAGCAATTATGCGCAAGCTTGAGCTTATTCATCCTCTAAGAAAGACCTTGTTCATTTAAAATACTTGTTATTAATCACTTGAACAAATCTTGAATGGGAAAGAAAGGGTTGAGAGGATCAGGTGAAAGTGATGAGGGATTCTAACTGTCGTTTTTTTGAGAGGGAAAACTCTCCGGAAATCAGCCCTTTGAACACAGCAAGCGCATCTTTCCCTGCTTCGACAAGAGAAACAACAAACTTCAGCGCAGCATTGTGTAGTCCATTTTCCGCTGGAGCTCCAAGCCGTATCGATCGCCCAAGCCCGCCAATATCCCTTTTCTTGATCTGTTCCATCCAGGCAACAGAAAATGCAAATGCCTTTGCTTCCTCGTCGTGCAGCTGTAAGGGAAAGCTCAGTGCATGGCCAATCTCGTGGCCAATAGTCAATAACACTTCAGCCTTGTCTCCCCGCCGAATAAAGATGTGGCTCTTCCCAAATCCCCGATTATTCATGCAAAATCCTCTGATAGCATCAGAGCAGCGTTCTGGCTCGGGAAATGCCTGCTGGAACTCTTCAGGGTCGCATATTCTGATAACAATATCTTCAGGCATGCTCATTCCTGTCGTTGCAAACATTGCCTCTTCAACCAACGGTTCAATCTCATCAAGGTTTGAGACTAAAGGAAGCAATTCCCTTCTTGGATCAAGGAACTGTCCCGGATTAAAGATGATATGCCCTGAGGGAAGGTATGAAGCAGATGCATAAGCATGATAAGAAGAAGATGAGGGTTTTTCATCGAGTATTTCAGAAAGATATACCTGGCTAGGGCTGGAAAACGAGGAAGAGGGCATGTACTCGAGTTGTGAGCTCATGCGGCTCATGCTCATATACACCCCTCCCATTCTGCTCTCTAGAGAGGAATAAGAACCCCTGCAGCCTCCTGAATAGCACTGTCCCAAATAGCTCATAGTATTGATAATGAGCAATGAAGCTTTTTAAAGAAAGTGGAAGAGAAAAAGAAGAATGTGAGACAATTTCATTCAAAATGTCCGACCCCTAGCATTAACCTCTGATGAGGACATTTTGAATTACGAATGAAACTGGTGTTGAAATACTAATAATATTTGAAATACTAATAATATACCAGTGGAATGAGTTTATTCAATCATCTCAATCTCAATATTGACCCCTTCAGGGATAGAAACCCTCATGACCAGCCGAAGAGCCCGCTCATCAATCCCAAGATCGATAACTCGCTTATGGACCCGCATCTCGTAGCGCTCCCAGGTGGCAGTCCCGCCCCCATCAGGTCCTTTTCTTGTGGTCACTTTGAGCCGTTTTGTTGGTAGCGGGATTGGACCCCTCATTTCTACCCCGGTCTTGTCGACGATGTCTTTGATGCTCTGACAGATCTCATTCAACTTGCTGATATCTGTCGATGCGAGTTTTATTCTTGCTTTCTGCATGGTTCTCCTATCGCACAATAACCAGGTTATTGTACGCTCCGGGTAAGAGGTTTTTCATTGGGTGTTTACTTTTTCACAAGATCGATACACATGCCAGCTGCGACGGTAGCGCCAGAATCCCTGATGGCAAATCGTGACATCTGTGGGATTTCCTTTTGCCTTTCGATGACCATTGGCTGGATGGGTTTGATCTTGACAATTGCTGCATCACCATTCTTGATGAAGTCCGGATTTTCCTGGAGGACTTCGCCAGTTGCGGGATTGAGTTTTTTCTCAATTGCCAGGATTTGGCAGGCAACTTGTGCGGTGTGGCAGTGGAATACGGGTGTGTAGCCGACAGTCACGACTGTTGGATGGTTGAGGACAACCAGTTGTGCAGTGAATTCTGTTGCAACTGATGGTGGATTGTCAGCATGGCCAAGCACATCGCCCCTGGCAATATCCTTTTTGCCAATGCCTCTGACAGAAAATCCGATGTTGTCTCCTGGCTCTGCTTTTTGCATCATTTCGTGGTGCATCTCGATGCTTTTGACTTCGCCATTGACTCCCTTGCCTTCTCTTCCGGGAACGACAATGACTTTATCACCAACCTTCATGACCCCAGTCTCGACTCGGCCAACGGGCACAACCCCAATGCCGGTGATGTTATAGACATCCTGGATTGGCAATCTCAGTGGTAGCCCGGTTGGTTTTTCTGGCGCCTTGAGGCCATTGATGGCTTCGAGGAGTGTTGGTCCTTTGTACCACGCCATCTTATCTGACTTCTTTGTGACATTTTCGCCAAGAAGCGATGCGACGGGAACGAATGGAATCTCATCTGGCTTGTAGCCGACAGTCTTGAGCAGGTCGCCGACCTGTTTCTTGACTTCTCCATACCTTTTCTCATCAAACTTAGCCATATCCATCTTGTTGACGGCAATAATGATCTGTCCAACACCAAGGGTTCTGGATAAGAACACATGCTCTTTTGTTTGTGCCTGGACGCCGTCTGATGGGTTTGCAGAGACAACAAGGACAGCTGCATCAGCTTGTGATGCGCCAGTGATCATGTTTTTGATGAAATCCTTGTGCCCTGGGGCATCAATGATGGTAAAATAGAAATTTTCGCTCTCAAATTTCTTGTGGGCAAGGTCAATAGTCACTCCTCGCTCTCTTTCTTCTTTGAGATTGTCCATGATGAAAGCAAACTCGAAGCCTCCTTTGCCAAGCTCTTCTGCTTTCTCCTTGAGTTTCCTCATTTCCTGCTCAGGGATATTTCCTGAGTCATACAACAATCGCCCGACGGTGGTTGATTTGCCGTGGTCAACGTGTCCTACAAAGACAAGGTTGAGATGGATTTTTTCTTTTGCCATTATGAACCCTCCTGGTTGATTATGATGCTTAAAGGGATTTAAGGGTTATTTAAAAGCTTTGCGGAAAACTCGTCGGTAAGGGAAAAGCATTAAAAAAATGTTATTTATAAAGAAATCAAAAAAATGAAAAGAAATCAAAAAAATGGCTTATTTTGCCATTCCTGTTTCTGGATCGATCGTAAGACCTTTCCTTTGCATGATGCCTGAGCGAACTTTCTGTTGCAGTTCATCTGGAAGTCTCTCAAAGAGCTGGTCGATAAGGAAGCTATGCCCCCTCCCGCCAGTAGCTGATCGAAGGTCATTGGAGAGGCCCATGAGTTCTGCTACCGGCATCTTCGCCTTTGCAACTGCCATCCCTTTTTCCTGGGAAAGGTCAAGCAATTGCCCTCGTTTGTTTGCAATGAGCTTTGTGAGGTCGCCCATGAACTCTTCTGGTGCCTCAAATTGGAGTATTTGCACTGGTTCAAAGAGTACTGGCCGGGCAGTCATCATTGTTCCCCGAATACCGTCCCTGACGGCAGGGTAGACCTGTGCTGGCCCTCGGTGGATCGCATCTTCGTGCAGTTTCAGGTCATTTATGGTCACTTTTACCCCAAAGCAAGGCTCCTTGCCAAGTGGACCATGATTCATGACATCCTCAAACATATCCATGACAAGCTCGATGACCTCTCCGATGTGGACAATGCCTCGTGTGCCGTCAAGGAGCATGTTTCCCTTATGGAATGCTTTGACTTTAAGTGCGTCCTTGTTGTCCATACCGCATTCGACGAGGATGTCTCTGAGTGCCATGTCTTTTTTCTTGATTCTACCTTCTGATATTTCGCCTTCTTTGATCTTGTGCCTGATACGCTCATCTAATGGTTCGACGACAAAGTAGAACTTGTTGTGCTTGTTTGGTGATTTTCCCTCAAACTCTTGTCCTTTGCCAAGAATAGACTCGCGATACACGACAATAGGCGGTGAGGTGGTGATCTGCACTCCTTTTTCTGTCCGAATCCTGTTCGTGATCACTTCCAGGTGGAGTTCTCCCATCCCATGCATCAGGTGTTCTCCTGATTCTTCATTAATCTCAATGATGATAGAAGGGTCCTCCTTGTTGACCTGCTTTAAGACATCGATGAGTTTTGGGAGGTCTGCAGGGTTATTTGCTTTGACAGCAAGGGTGACTACTGGTTCGAAGAGGTGTGTTAATGCCTCGAATGGTTCCATTTCGATGGATGCGACCGTCTCTCCGGCAAAGCTGTTCTTCACGCCGACAACCCCGATGATGTTGCCAGCTGGTGCAGAATCGACCGTCTCACGTTTTGGGCCATTATAGATGGAGATTTGCTGCAGGCGAACTCTGCCTTTAGAGCTGATCGTGTAGACCTCTTGTCCTTGTTTGATTGTCCCGGAAAACAGCCTTCCGGCGCTAATCTCTCCAGCATGGGGATCAACAACGACTTTTGTTACCACAAAGACAACAGGGCCATTCGGGTCTGCTGTAAGGAGGCTTTTTCCCACTTCGGAGTCAAAGTCGCCATGCCATATCTTTGGTATTCGGTATTTTTGGGCTTCGAGGGGGTTTGGATGGTGTTTGACGACCATGTCGAGAATGACTGCATGGAGCGGAGCTTTTTTTGCAAGCGATTTTGAATCGTCTTTTTCATATGCTTCGATGATATCCTTGAATGAGAGCTTGTTTCTTTGCATATAAGGGAATGATAATGCCCAGTTGTGAAAGGCAGAGCCAAACGCAACTGACCCGGCCTGTACATCGACAGTCCATTTCCCCTTGAATTCATCCGGGCAGATCTGCTGGACAAATTTGTTGACAGCGGAGATGACATTCAAGAGCCGTTCTTGCATCTGCTGCGGTGTCAGCTTGAGTTCCTTGATCAATCGGTCGCACTTGTTGATGAACAGGACTGGCTTGACCCGCTCTTTGAGGGCTTGCCGAAGTACTGTTTCTGTTTGCGGCATGACTCCTTCAACTGCGTCGACAAGGACGATGGCGCCATCTACCGCCCTCATTGCCCTTGTCACATCCCCGCCAAAATCGATGTGGCCGGGAGTATCAATCATGTTGATGAGGAATTCTTTTCCATCATAGGTATGGACCATTGACACGTTTGCTGCATCAATGGTAATGCCCCTTGCCTGCTCGTCTGCGTGGAAATCAAGGACGAGTTGTTTGCCGGCTTTTTCTTCGCTCATCATGCCAGCGCCTGCCAGCAGGTTATCTGAGAATGTGGTTTTTCCGTGGTCAATATGCGCACAGACACCAATATTCCTGATGAATTGTGGTTGTTTCATGATCCGCTGGACGCGGTCGACCATTTTTTCTGCCATTATAAGATACCTCCAAAGTCAGTTAGAAAACATGTTTCTCATGCACCGTCGTGTAGTCATGCAATTCTTCTTTTGTGAACCAAAGGGCAACTTCCGTCTTTGCTTCTTCAGATGTTCCTGATGCATGAATTAGGTTTTTGATCGCAATGCCATGGGCATCTGTGTATGCATAACTGTGATGTGAGTAGTCTCCTCTGATGGTTCCGGGAGCTGCTGATTTTGGCTCTGTTGAACCCACAATCTTCCGGACAGTTTCTACAGCATGCAGCCCTTCGAGCACCATCGCGATGATCGGCCCTTCAGTGATGAATTTCTCCAGTCCTGTGTAGAACGGCTTGTTCACATGTGTTGCATAATGCTTTTTTGAGAATTCAGGTGTGACCCGAACCATCTTCAAGCCAACAATCTTCATGCCGGTATGCTCAAAGCGGGAAACAATGTCTCCGACAATGCCTCGTTGCACTGCATCCGGCTTGAGCAAGACGAGTGTTTTCTCTTTCATTGTGCAGGCTTCCTCGCTGCCCGTGACCGGGCTGTCCACTTGGTGTGAAGCGGATTTCTTTTGAGCTCAAGGAGGTTTTTCCGGCACTTTGATGAGCAAAAATCAAGGATTTTGCCGTCATTCTTCACATGCATTCGTCCAGTCCCTCGTGGAATAGACTCTCCGCAAAAGTCGCATCGTGCCATTATTTCCTACCCTGGTTGAGTTTTTGAGCTTCAATCTCGACTTCTCTGAGCATCAGGATGTCACCGAGCCTCACTGGTCCCTTGACATTTCGCCTGAGCACCTTGTTTTTGTCCCTGCCATCAAGGATCTTGCAGCGAACCTGGATTGCATCTCCTCTGGTGCCAGTCCTCCCGATAATCTCCTCGACAGCTGCAGGCGTGGCTTCAGTGAATGATACCTGCTTTACTCCTTCTGGCGTTGATTCCTGGCCGCCTCTGGCCGTTGGCCTTTTTTGCTTATCAGGCATTTTTTCAGGCATTTTTATGCTCCAAGCTCTTTGATGATGTCTTTTGCCTCGCCTTCTTCAACGATCGCAACTGCGCTTGTGCCAACCTGCAGCCCAGCAGCAGCGCCGAGCTCTTCTTTGCTTGGCACTTCAATGCAAAGGACATGTTTTTCCTTGCAGATAAGCGGCAGGTGCATCACCACTTCTGGGGGAGAGACATCTTTTGCGACGACAACGAGTTTTGCAGTTCCTTTTTCGACTGCTTTTGTCGCTTCATTTGTTCCTTTTCGGATCTTGCCTGTAGCTTTTGCAAGCTCAACTGCTTCATATGCTTTTTCTTGACCTTCTTTTGCCATCATAAACACCTCAGAGCGTGAGAATTGCTAACCTCACGCTGTGGAGCTTCATCGGTTATAGAAAAAGTGAATTCGAGGGTCTTTTTAAAGGTATTGGTTTGGTGTCAAAAATGTGTTAGTGCAGTAAAAATCAAACAATTCGGTAATCAGGGCAACAATACTGCCGGCGGCAAACCGTTTTGCTGCGCAAAACTCACCTCAGAGACTCAACAAAACCTTTGGTTTTATGAGCAGAAAATGCTTAGCATTTTCTTGCTTCGGTGTTTGCACCAGTATTGTTGCCCATAACTCAGCAACACCATTGGCACAAAACCATCAATTAAAGCATCTTCTCCTTACATCAAAGTATCTCCAATGCATATCCCTATTCAATGTGTATCAATCATGATTCCTGTTCTATCCTAGAAAAAATCCAGAGTAGTCTCGCCAAGAGCAGCATTCCTCTCAACCACTACAAGACGCACTCCTTCATCAGGGTGATAGGCAGCCTTAATGTACTCCGGAAGTGCAAGCAGCCTTGGGAAGTAGAGGTCGACGATCTTTCCATCTACTTCGACAACCTCGTGCCGATATTGTCGGGGATAACGCAGATGCCCAAGATCTTTATCACTTGGAACAGGGAGAATTGCAAGCCGCCGTACTGGCAAATCTTGACCAGCAGCAATCTCTGCCACTTTTTCAGCAAGAAAATCACAATCATGTAACCAGGGGCTTTCCTCAAGGAGTAAGTTAAGCTGGAGAAGAAATTTTCTATGCCGAAAGTACCTTATCAATTTTACCTGCTTGCATCCGACTGTCTTTCCAACTCAAGTTTCTTAGAAATTGCCTGGCTCTTGGAAGAGAGTGAATATGCAGCCATGATCTCGTCAGATAATGCCTGTACCATGCTGATCTTGGAGTTGAAGCATCGATGGTATGCCCCTTGCGTCATTTGCCTGAGTGCTACATCAACGCGTCTTTGTGGTGCGCATTCAACGGCTCGGGGATACCGAGCTCCGCCGTATTCAATCGTGATGATTTCCTCGCGGGGGGCAGCATTCTCGACCGCACGGACAAGGACCTCGATAGGATTCTTTTTCAGTTTTTTCTCGATGACTTCAAATGCATCCTTGAGCAGCATTGCTGCCTGGTTTGCTTTTCCAGTCATATGAAAGGAAGTTTTGAAATGTTTTTTTCCTTTGTGGCCAGGGACCATCAGTTTGTTGATGAGTCTCTCAACAATGAAGACCTTTGATTTATGGAACCTGTTGCCGGCATACCGGGCCCCTGTCTTGGGGACGATCGTGGGCTCAACAGTGACATAGCGTTGGAGGCCCATGTCAGTCACAACAATGCCATCTGCGCTCCACTTCCCAAAAACGAGTATGTCGCTCATCGTCTTGCTTTCTCCACTTTGCCGCCAAGGAGTGCCTTGAGGCTTTGATCATTGACTTTGATGACTTGCCATCGAACGCCGGGGATGTCTCCTTTGGACCTTCCCTTGTTTCCGCCGATGCATTCGATCACGACTTCATCGTGCTCATCGATGAGCTTCGTTGCTCCATCGCCAGGGCAAAAAGCAGTCACCTGCTTGCCATTTTTTGTCAGCTGGACGCGGACACACTTTCTCATCGCTGAATTTGGTTGCTTTGCTTCCAATTGCACTTTTTCCAGGACCATCCCTTTTGCTTGGGATGCTCCTCCCAGTGGATCGGATTTTCTTTTGAGATCAAGAGTCTTTCGAGCATAATAAGGATCTTTCCATCGAGCTTTCGCTCGTCGCTTGAGCAGCTTGTTTCCCGCATTTGCTCCCCGTGGTTTTTTTCCCATGTTCGTTATCGGTGAATTATAGGTGGTTTTTAAAGGTTGCTGTTTCACATGACGTGACCTTGCACTGTTTCACATGACATAGTTATACAACTTTCATTTCAGTAATGTCCTTGAAGTATCGCTTGACGATGCTTTCATTGAAGCGAAGGATTGATGCATTCTTTCCGATGAGCATTCCTCTCGATTTATGGTCGTCAGGAATGATCGTGATGATCCCTTCCTCGACAATGACTGATTTTGCCTGGTATGGCATGATAAGGTTTCTGACAAACCGGGAAACATCAGGGTTGAATTCAACGACCCTGATCCTTTTTCTCAGCCGATCTTCAAGGCGCCGCACATTGACCCCTTTTTTGCCAACAGCTTTTCCAATCTCATTCTCATTGACAATGAACAGCAAGGATTCCTCTCTCATGACACAATCTTTTACCTGTGCTTGTGTGAGGGTCTCAAAGAGGGAAATGAGGCCAATTATATCTGCATTAAAGGTTATCTTGCCCATTTCACTTGAGAACGCCAAGCAGAGAAACAGTAAAGGATTTCTTGCACACAACACCTAGTTCTTCGCTGTTCAGGTGCGTTTGGACAACCTCAACACTGCTTCCAGTAGTATAATGGCGAAGGTCTTCCTTTGTTGCCTCAGAGCAATTAATGGCGAGAAATGCTTTAGCAAGTTTTCCTGCCCGCAGCGCTTTTAGAGTTGTCTTTGTACCGATAAGGATCTTTTTCTTCTCAAGCAGAGCTTTGATGTCTTTTACTGTTTTGTCTTGTGCTTTTGCCATGTTACTTCTTTATTTTTGTGATTAATCCTGGCAGCCCAGTCCCAATAGGAACAGGCTGGTTGATCATGACATTTTCAACAACGGAGCTGAGATGATCCATTTCTCCATGGAGCGTTGCATTGGTGATATGGCGAATTGGTGTCTCGAATGATGCTCGGGCAAGCACGCTTGCTTTCTCACCCACCACCCCATACCTGGTGCAGCCCTTGATAACCCCGGTATTCGTCATGATGTCAGCGACGAGCATGATATGCCTCATGTCAACATTCAATCCCTGGCTGTCGATGACCTTTCGCAGCTCGATGATAATAGTTTGACGGGCAGCTTCAATGCCAAGCACATCATGAATCTCAAAGATATCGTTTGTGGTAGTCTTTGTGGTATCGATGAGAGTGCCCATCTTGAGGATGTCTTTGAGGTTTGTCCCTGAGGTGACGATGATGAATTCATCCCCTTTCTTCACAGGGAGCACTTGCTTGATCCCTTTTACCCCCTTGATAAAGACTTTTTTGAGTTTTTCTTTTGCTTTATAGAGCTGGTTGAGGTGGACGTCCTTTCCTTTTAGGTTAAGGATGATCAAATCGTCCTTTATCTTCATATTGAGTTCCTTGACGCCGGCTTTAATCAGTTTTTGGACGGTAACTGGCATCATGGAGATATCCTTGAGCTTTTCCTTGTCAAGGGTCAGTTCAATCGTAAGGTCTGCTATGCTGATGGAAAGATCTTTAATGACTTCTTCAAGAGCTGTCTCCTTGAGGGAGAGAGCGACTTTCTTGATATCCTTGCCTTTGTTGTATGGGCTTTTGAGATAGATCTCCATCATTGGCGTGCTGATGGTCTTTCGTGCATCGAGAACCTCGATGATCCTTGGAAGACCGACGGTAACATTCATCTCAGCTACTCCCGCGAAGTGGAATGTGTTGAGCGTCATTTGTGTGCCAGGCTCCCCGATGGACTCGGCAGCGACAAGGCCGACGCATTCACCGGGCTCTACTTGTGCAGAGAGGTATTCTTCTGTTGCGCTGGCAAGCAGCTTCTTTTTGTCAACTTTCATTTTTGATGCTGTCTCATCAATCTTGGTTTTCAGGTAGCTTGGGAGTTCTGGTCGTTCCATTTTATTTTTTGAGCGCTTCGGCAAGCCGCTCCACATTGATAATGCCATTTTCGGATTTTGAGACATCGACAGCGTCCTCACCATACGTGAACTGGACGATTTTATTGTTCGTGTCTCTCACCGTGTAATCATATTCAACCTTAAGGTCCTGGAGCGCATTCGCAAGCCTTCTGTATAAATATCCTGATTTTGGTGTTCGAAGGGCAGTATCCATGAGGGAGTCTCGTCCAGTCATCGCCCCAAAGAAGAATTCGGACGGTGTCAGGCCTGATTTGAAGCTGCCGCGGATAAATCCCCTCGCAGCTGGCTTGAGGTCTCCTTTCCTAAAGCAGGACATGGTCCTTGTTGTATAGCCTTTTTCTATCCTCTTGCCTCTCATCGCTTGCTGGCCAACGCACGCTGCCATCTGGGCCATGTTGATGATGTTTCCTCTCGCGCCAGAGTCAGCCATGATCTTTGTATGGGAGTCTGGCCGTGTATGGAGGGCGACAAGTTTGCCTGTCTCATTTCTTGCTTTATTGAGCACTTCAAGGATTTTGAGCTCGAGTGTTTCTTCGAGGGTTCTTCCAGGGAAGATCTCCAGCTGGTTATTTTTGTATTGGTCAATGAGCTCATCGACCCTTGTATAGGCTTCTTCCAGGACAGAATGCACTTTTTGTGTCCCTTCATCTGTAAGGTCAGTGTCTGCAAGGGCTGCGGTAAATCCTCTTTTGAATAATACTTCGATGCCAAGCTTGCAGAACTTTTCGATGATATCAACAGTGGCTTCCTCTCCATACTTTTTGTGGAGAGTGCGAAGAAGCAGCCCCGCAGCCTCTCCGCCAAGATTGTTTGAATCTGCAACGCCTTCAATGAGCCTTCCGTCGGCGATGATAACCTCATCTCCTTTCTTTGATTTCCCTTTGAAATTAAAGTCATCCGGAAGCAGGCAGGAAAACACATCTTTGCCAGTCACTTTTTCTTTTCTTCCAAGCTTTGAGAAATTCCGAACACCAATCTGGTAGAGCATGTCGATGGCTTCTTGCCGGGAGAGTATCATTTCCTTTGTGAGGAGGTAATTGCCTGAGATGGAATCCTGGATTGCGCCGATGACGGATAATCCGTGGCGAGGAGAGATGATCTGTGTTTGCACCTGCATGAGTATCTCAGCTTCTGCCCGTGCTTCTTCATCTTGTGGGATGTGCAGGTTCATCTCATCCCCGTCAAAGTCCGCATTGTAAGGATAGCAGACAGCGGGATTGAGTCTGAGTGTCCTTCCGGGCAGTACCCGAACCCGGTGGCACATCATAGACATCCTGTGGAGTGATGGTTGCCTGTTGAAGATCGCAATATCCCCATCCATGAGGTGGCGTTCAACGACATAGCCCGGCTGGATCTCCTCGAGCAATTGCTCCTGTGTTTCATCAGTGATCTTCTTTTTCTTCCCATCAGGTCTGGCAACATAGTTTGCTCCAGGATATTTCTTTGGCCCTTTCTCGACAAATTTTTTGAGGTAGGCAATGTTCCATTCCGTGACTCTTTCTGGGACAGTGAGTTTTGTTGCAATGACAAAAGGCACACCCACTTCATTGAGGCCAAGCATGGGATCAGGGCTAATGACTGTTCGCGCGGAGAAGTTTGTTCTCTTGCCGGCAAGATTATGCCTGATTCTTCCTTCCTTTGACTCAATCCTTTCAGTTATTGTTTTGAGCGGTTGGCCGGAGCGATGCCTGGCTGGGGGAAGTTGTGGAATGTCATTATCAAAGAAAGTGGTGATGTGGTACTGGAGCAGGTCCCAGAGGTCTTCAATGATGATTTCTGGTGCCCCCGCATTGATGTTTTCAAACAATCGTTGGTTGATCCTGACGATGTCTCCAAGCTTATGGGTGAGGTCATCTTCTGATCGTTCCCCTGATTCCAGTGTGATAGATGGCCTGATAGTCACGGGCGGGATTGGCATGATAGTGAGGACTGCCCATTCTGGCCGGATAAATTCTGGGTTGATGCCAAAGACCCGAAGGTCATCATCAGTGATCTTTTCCAGCCTGGTCCTGATTTCGATTGGACTGATTCGTTTTTCATTCTCCAGGAATGTTGATGGTTTTTCGAGGTTGACTGTCATCTGCTTCTTGTTGCAGTGAGGGCATTTGTTGACCGTCTTGATGGAGGTGATGACATCTTTTACTTTTGAGCGTCTCATCTCCACTCCTGATTCTTCTTCTACCTTGTTTAGAAAATCGGTAAATTTTCCGATCTTGTTTTGCGGGATGAGGACTCGTCCACATTCTCTGCAGGTGCAGCGAAGGAGGATGAGGAGGAGGGGGACATAGAGGACGTGAATGACTGGCCGCGCGAGTTCAATATATCCAAAATATCCAAGACAGTCCCTAAAGTTCGCTCCGCTAGTCCTGCACTTGAGTCCTGGGTCAATGACTCCCATGCGAGTGTCCATCAGGCCGCCATCGACAGGGTAGCCTTCCCGGTCATAGAGCTCGGGGGTGACTATTTTTACTGTTGCCATCTTCTTGATGTCCTTTGGAGAAAAGAACGAGAACTGGATGGACTCTACTTTTTTATGGACGGTTGGTTCGTTTTCCATGTTCAAAATTTGTTCTTCAACAAGAGCCGGGGATAGATGCACATGCTTTTGAGCTCGTCAAGGAAGAGCTTGAATGCATAGCTGATCTCTATGTAAGAGATGTTCTCCGTCGACCCTGTGAGAGGGCAATAACATTTCTTCTGGTACTTATCTTCTACAGCGATGAGCCCAGACTCCTCTGCTACAGGCACGATGACCTTGTCAGAGCTGAATCGTTCTTTGAGGAGCAATGACGCTCCATGTGCGATGAAGGTATCTTTTTCCATCTCTCCGAGGCGAAGGCCTCCTTCTTTTGCCCTGCCTTCTGTTGGCTGCCTGGTCAAGAGCTGGATTGGGCCTCTTGCTCGTGAGTGCAGTTTGTTTGCGACCATGTGCTTGAGCTTCATATAATACATATTGCCAATGTAGATCTGCGCTTGGTACTGCTCTCCTGTCACGCCGTTATAGAGGGTTTCTTCCCCGTTCTCCTTGAAGCCAAGGTTGAGGAGTTCTTTTCGAAGATCCATTTCAGCTTCTGCGTCAAATGCAGTGCCGTCGACAAACCGCCCGTTGAGCGCGCCTGTCTTGCCGCCGACGAGTTCGATGAGATGGGAGATGGTCATTCGTGAGGGAATACCATAAGGTGAAAAGATAAGGTCTGGCTGGATGCCTGATGAGGAAAAAGGCATATCTGACTGTGGCACGATCAGGCCAACGACGCCTTTTTGCCCATGCCGTGAGGTGAATTTATCCCCGATCTCAGGGATTCTCTCATCGCGAAGGCGGACTTGTACCAGTTTGTTTCCTTCCCCATTTTCTGTGATGAGGACAAAATCGACTACTCCCCCCTCGCCGTGCCTGGCAGAGACGCTTGATTCTCTTCTGGTAGAGGAAGCAAGGCTGTATTCATCCATTCCTGAGAGGAACCGTGGGGGTGATGTCTTTCCGATGACAACGTCTCCTTCATTGACAGCAGCCTCCGGGAAGATGATCCCATCTTCTTCCAATAATCGGTAATCCCGCTCTGATTTGTACCCTTTGACATCCTTATCCGGGACGGTGATATCATCGATGAGCCCGCCAGAATATCGAAGCTCTTCTGCAATTGCCGGCCGGTAATAAGTGGACCTGCCAAGCCCTCGATCAATAGAACCCCGGTTGAGGATAATTGCATCCTCCATATTATATCCTTTATAGCTCATGATGGCAACAATGATATTTTGCCCTGATGCATGCTTTGCATAGTTGGATACATCATGCATGATAGTATTCACGATAGGCATTTGTGGATGGTGCAGGATATTTGTGTCCATGTCAATCCTGACAGAGAAATTAGAGCAGTAGAACCCGAGCGCTTGTTTTTGGTTTTTTGATCCGGCATTGAGTCGTGCTGATTGGTTGAAGTTCGCATAGGGCACAAGTGAAGTGCACAGGCCAAGCATGGTCACTGGTGCAATTTCAAGATGTGTGTGTTCTGGGGTGAGTTCAGTTGGGGAAAAAGCAATAAGCGCTCCTTCTTCTTCTAATGCATCAAGGACTTCGATGATGCCTTGTGAGACAAGGTCTTTCCATGAGAGCTCGTTTTTCTGCAATGATCGCACATGCGCATCAGTGAGGAGGGATGCTCCCCCTTTGACAACGATAAGAGGCCTTCTTGCCCTGCCTTTGGAGCTCTCAATAGTAACTTCATCGGTGATCCCATCATAGAACACATTAAGGAGATCAGACATTGTTCCTTTGCGTCTTTCCTGGATGAGTTGCTGGGTGAAAGCTTGCCCATTATCCACATCGCCTACAAATTTTCCGTTCAGGTATACTTCGCTCATGGGAGTGTCTTTAGCCCAAAATTTCGAAGGCTTTTGATGATGTCCTCATCTGGTGTTTCTTGTGAGATGGTGCAGAGCAATGCAAGGTTTTTTCGAAGGCCAATGTTCGTTCCTTCTGGTGTTTCGATGGGGCAGAGCCTTCCAAGGTGCGTTGGGTGGAGTTCTCTTGCCTCAAAATTTTCCTGTGAAGAGGATAATGGTGAGACGACGCGCTGCAGGTGGCTGAGGAAATCAAGGTAATTGAGCCGCTGGATCCTTTGGGAGATTCCTTTCCTGCCGCCAACCCAAGACCCTGTGGCCATCGCTGAATAGATTCGGGAGGTGAGCAGTTTGTCGCGGATGATGACCTTGATGGAAGGAAATTTCCCTCTTTTAACGATGCGCTGGAAGTTATAGAGCATGTCGCTGATGAGCACTTTAAAGTTGACACGAACAAGGCTTGCGAGAAGGTCGCCAGACATCTTCAGCCGTTTATTCATGTAATGGTCCCGGTCATCAATAGGGAGCCTTCCGGATTCGACGAGAAGGAACTTTTTCATGTGTTTGCAGAGGTTGTATGCTTTAGCGAGCCGGTCCTCAGGGTTGATCCCGATATGAGGAAGGAGGTATTTGTCGAGCAATTCTCTTGTTCGCTCAACCCGTATCTCTTTTGATTGGGTAATGCCGATTTTTTTTGCGATGTAATCTACGGCATCATCCTCATTCTTAATTTCCACAAATTCGTAGAGGTTGATGAGGACTTCATTGAATGGTTCTTTCTTTGACACAACCTTCATGATCTCTTCATCCTTGACCATGCCAAGGGCCTTGATGATGACAACAAGAGGCACCCGCTTGATCCGTGTCAGGGTAAGGTAGAAGATGCCATCCTTCATGCGCTCGAGGGTGTGGGGTATCTTGAATGAGCCTTTCTCTGAGAAGAGTGTTCCGGAAAATGCTGATGGTCCCGTTGATGTTTTGGTGATGAGCATCTTATTTGGGACAAGGTCTTCCATGGTGATGAGAACTTTTTCGCTGCCGTTGATGATGAAATATCCCCCAGGGTCCGTTGGGTCTTCTCCCTTCGCGATTAATTCTTCATTTGAGAGCGAATGGAGATGGCAGTATTTGCTTTTGAGCATGATAGGCAGGTTGCCGATTTGTGTAGTGAATGACTCTCGCTGCACCCCATTGATATGCGCAGACACTTCGATGAAGATGGGAGCAGAATACGTGATTTTTCGAAGGCGCGCTTCAGCTGGAAAGATAGGCCTCTTGCTGCCGTCTGCCTCGATGATCTCTGGCTTTGTGACCCAGATCTTGTCCATCCGGATCTTGAATTCATCAACATTCTGAGGGATGATAGTCGGCTCTATTTCTTTGTTCTCTTCGATGATATCGTTGAGATCCACTTCGATGAATGTGTTGAAAGAATCTATGTCCGAAGAAACAAAATTACTTTTTTGGAAGTACTTCTGTATGAGGACTTTATGGGCGATGTTACTCATCTGCTACAGCTCGATAAAATATTGTTTCCCCGGCCGTTGGGCTTTTTCTGGTGATCTTAATGACATCATTGACCTGGGCACCTAGTTTTTGCACCATGGTGTCAGAGATCATGATTTTTGGAAGTTCATGGCTGGTGACTTGATAATGGTCAAATAATTCCTGCTTATCCTTCTGGGATAACTTAGAATGCTGAGGGATCAGGTCATGCTTACTGACGATGATTTTTTTTGTCTTCGCCATTTTTTTCTTTTGAGTGTGATGGGCCGGACGAGATTTTCTCACTCGTGTTTCGAACTCGCGACCATCCGGTTAAAAGCCGGATGCTCTACTGCCCAAGCCGAGCGCTTTCCAGGCTGAGCTACCGGCCCATGAGTGTAAAGGGACGCCCTGGCCGGGACTTTCACTCCGTACAGGCCCCCAGCATCCCGGCACACGAACCGGTATGCCGTATCCAACAACCTGTGACCGGTTTTTGAACCCGGGTCGAAGCCTTTTTGCGGTGCGAAAACGATTGTTTTCGACGCCACGACAGGGCTTCATGATAGGTACCGCAGGAAACAAGCAAGGCTAGTTTACCCGAGCCGGACTACACCACCAGGGCATTCCCCTGATCTGACATCAATGCATCCTTCATCGTTCGAAAAAAGAGTGAAAAAAGCTTCTTTCAACGGGAGAAGAACGCATAGGTCATAACGGGGGGATAATGAGGTCATTTATAAATATATCGGTTAGGACACAAATTAAACTCAGAAAATCTCTAAAATTACTCAGTTTTTGTTAATTCCATCTGATACAATATCATATCTTTTAGTTCAAAACTATTTAAAGATTTCGGCAAAGGAGTACCACATTCCAGGAACAACGTCAGCAGCGTTCCATCCAGATAGTGAAAGATTTCTCTTTTATGGTTTCTTTTGTGGTGAATGGATAGGGGGATAATGGCTCTTCTGCTCCGAGGATGAATCCATGAGCGCCAACTTTCTCGCTGATGGCAGCCCATGTGTCCTCAAAAAGGCCGATATCTTTTTCATTGAGTTGTATGAGGATATTAACCTTGTCCTTTTTCTCCAGCCCAATCTTCTTTCGCAGGTCCTGGAGTCTTCTTGTGAGCTCACGGGCATATCCTTCTTTCTCCAATTCTTCTGTGAGGATAGTGCGAAGGAAGACTTTTCCACTCTTGAGGGGGGCAAGAAGGTATCCTTCTTCGGCAGATTCTGTTATCACAAAGTGCTCTTTTGCATAGGAATATCCTTCTATAGTGAATTCCTCTTTCTCTTTGAGTTGAGCGATGATTTGCTTGGGATGCTCTTTGATGAAGGTGAGGGCATCTGCTGTCTTCTCGCCAAATGTTTCTCCGATCTTTTTGTAGTCTGGCTTGATCGATAGTTCAACTGGTAATGATCCAAGCAAAAGATGTTTTGCATTTACTTGCGCCCTAATCAAGTCGCCAAGCTCATCGATGATCCTTGGCGCCATTTTTTCTGTTGTGTCAATGACGATCTCTTCAACTGGCCACCTGTTGGATATCCCTGCTTTATTTCTGGCAGCAAGGCCAGCGCCGATGATATCGAATGCAAACGCAAACTGTTCTTCAAGATCAGGCTGTCTCTCCCCAGCTTCAGGAAACCGCTCCAGGTGGACTGATTGGGGGAGGTTGGGTGTAATTTTCTTAAAGTTCTGGTAAATCTTTTCAACCATGAATGGAGAGATGCTTGCAAGTGCCTTGATCACTTCCAAGATGCATTTGTGTATGATGAGGAGGGGAACAGTATCTTGCCCCATGCGCTCCCGGACCATTTGCACATAGCTTCTAGATAGGTCATTGACGACAAATTCATAGAGCGCCCGGCCAGCATCATGGATCTCAAAGCTTTTAATTCCTTCATCAGTTGCTTTAATCACGCCGGCAAGCCGCGACAAGATCCAGTAGTCTTCTGGTGAGACAGGAGTGAAGTCTTCAGCCTTTTCGAGGTCATTGATAACTAAGGTGTGTAAGTTCCAAAGGATCGTGAAAAACTTATGGACGTCTTTCTTTATGGTGTCGACATTGAATTTTTGCAGGGTATAAGGGGCAATGTCCCAGCAGTAATAGAACCGCACCATGTCAGCGCCGAATTCTTCAAGGGCATCTTTTGCAAAGACGACATTGCCAAGGGATTTGCTCATCTTTTCCCCTTTGGCATCAACCACCCATCCAGGCATGGAAACCGTTTGATAGGGCGCCTTGCCAAATGCAGCACATGAGCAGAACATGAGAGAATAAAACCACCCTCTTATCTGGTCTTGGCTTTCATTGATTCTGGAGACTGGAAAGTGCGCATCGAAGAGCTCTTTGTTTTTCGAGGGGTATCCAAGTGATGCAAATGGAGCAACGCCAGAGTCGAACCACACATCAAAGATGTCATGGACCCGTTCGAGCCTCTCGCCCTCTTTATTTGTGAGTTCAAGGTCGCTGATAGTGTGCAGGTCGAGTGTATCATCAATCTTTTTCTTTGCATGAGCACTGATCTCTTCTCTTGTCGTGAGGACATATGGTTTTCCGGAGGGTGATTTCCAGATGGGGATGGGAATGCCCCAGTATCGTTGCCTGGAAAAGTTCCAGTCTTCTGCTGCGGCAACCCAGTTTTGGAATCGCTCTTTTGCAAAGTCTGGCTGCCAGGAGACCTTTTCATTCTCTTTGAGCATCAGGGCTTTTATTGGCTCGATGTCGATAAACCATTGGTTGTTGAGTCTGAAGATGAGCGGTGACTTGCATCGCCAGCAGAGAGGATAGCTATGGACAATTTTTTCAAAGTAGAGCAGTTTTCCAGCTTTGTCCAGGTCATCCATGATCGCATGGTCTGCATCTTTAACAAATGTTCCTGCGTATTTTCCGGCATCTTCTGTGAACGTGCAATCATCAGTAAGGGGGCTGGGAGCAGGCATTTCAAACTTGTTTCCCATTTCATTGTCTGTCTTCCCATGTCCAGGAGCGCAGTGCACAAGGCCAGTTCCTTCAGTAATGGTCACAAAATCCTCAAAGAGGTCTTCTGTTTGCAGCCCTTTCTTTGCTGACACTTTTGAGGCAACCCGTGTTTTTAGGATCGGCTGGGATAAGTATACCCTGAGTGCATGTTTATGGGTCAGGAGAACTTGTTGGACCGGAACATCAAGGAGCGGTTCATAGCTGATTCCTCCCAGTTCTTTTCCAGGAAATTCTGCTATCACTTCATAAGACAGTTTTATCCTGTCAAGAAGGTTTAAACGTTCCTTTGCAAGGATGAGAATTCCTTTTTCAGTCTTGACCTTTGCATAGATATGTTCCGGATGGATAAAGATTGCAACATTTGAGGGAAGTGTCCAGGGTGTTGTGGTAAACACGAGCAGGTATTCATCCTTGTCCTTAATTTTAAATTTCACGTACACTGCTGGATCTGAAACATCTTTGTAGGAATCAGTGACTTCATACCCTGCAAGCGATGTTTGGCAGTGCGGGCACCAGTGCACCGGTTTTTTCCCTTCATAGACCATCCCTTTATCCCACATCTGGCGAAAGCACCACCAGGCAGAGAGCAGGTAATCATTATCATACGTCAGGTATGGTTTTTTCCACGCATACCATGACCCAAGGTTCTCATAGACAGAGAGCCATAAGTCCTTGTTGAGCATTGCAGAGTCGCGGCATTTCTTGACAAAAGCAGAAATGCCAATTTTTTCGATGTCCTTTTTAGATGTCAGCTCGAGCTCTTTTTCGATCATGTTCTCAATTGGCAGTCCATGCGTATCAAACCCTGGCTGAAACAACACCTGGTGGCCTTTCATGAAGGCAAGTCGGATGTAGAGATCTTTGAAGACAGTGTTGCGTATATGCCCGACATGAGGGACATAGTTTGCATACGGCGGCCCATCAAGAAGGAAATAGGGGGGACCCTTCGCGTTCTTCTCCTGCAAGAGCTTCAGAAGATCGATTTTTTTCCAGTATGCCCGGATCTCATGTTCTATTGCAGCATGGTCAAGACTCATGCATCTGGGCAAAAGGGGGGATTATAAAAATGTTTGCGAGATCGATGAGGTGATAATTCATGATGATCATTCATTTTTCCGTGTATTCTTTTGTGTATACTGCCAGAGAAAATTATTTAAAGCATTGGTAGTTAGACAGCACCATATGGGTGAATTCAAAGGAAAAGTTGTTTCTGGATTGAATGAAGGCTCTGCCTACGTCACAAAATATCTCGAGCAATTGAGGAACAATCTTGGCTTTGAGCCATTTCCAGGGACTCTCGACCTGAAGATTGATGCCAAATCAAGGTCCCTTCTCAAGAATCCGCTCAAGATCAAAGGCCCAACAGAGGACTTAGCGCCAGTCGATACGTATTTTGTCATGCTCAATGATGAAGTGGAAGGCGCAATTGTTGTCCCGGAAAAAACAGCCCATGACAAGACGACGATCGAGATCGTCTCTCCTGTCAACTTGAGGGAGCATTTTGGGTTAAAGGATGGAGATGAGGTTCTATTAAGGTTGGAATAGCTGACACCTGTTTCTCTCGCATTGACATGGCTTCTTTTGCGATTGGGGTGTTGAAGGAATCTGCACCAAATATCCAGATAGAGCGGTATACCGTTCCCGGATTCAAGGATCTGCCAGTTGCAGCAAAGAAGTTGATCGAGGAATATAACTGTGAGATCGTATTGGCGTTTGGCTTTGCTGGGAAAGCAGAGATTGATCTCCAGTGCGCTCATGAGGCGAATATGGGACTGATCCAGGCAGAATTGATGACAAACACCCATATCCTGAAGGTGTTTGTGTATTCAGACGAGGCAAAGAATGAGAAGGGATTGCATGATATCGCAAAAGACCGTTCAATAAAGCACACCCTCAATGCGATTGCATTGATGCAGGACAAAGAGATGCTCACCCCCTTTGCTGGAAAAGGAAAGCGTCAGGGCTTTCCTGATGAAGGCCCAATCGCAAGATGACAATAAAGATTGGCATTGTGGCAGCTGAATTCTATCCGGAGATCACCGATCAGATGCTCGATATTGCTATGCATACAGCAAAAAATGAGGGCTCAGCAGTCAAGAAAGTGATCCGTGTCCCAGGAAGCTTTGATGTCCCGCTCGCAGTAAAGAAACTTCTGGAGGATGATGAGATTGCTGGTGTCATCACCCTTGGTGCAATCATTAAAGGCAAGACTGACCATGACCAAGTGATTGGAAATGCAACGGCAAAGACACTGCAGGAGCTCTCCTTGCAATTCAATAAACCAGTCGTTCTTGGTATCAATGGCCCGGGCATGACAAGGCAGGATGCGCTAGCCAGGATTCCAAGGGCAGAGCACGTCACAAAAGCATTAATCTCTCTGATCGACACCTTGCGAGAGGAAGGCAGCTAGAGAGATTGATAAGCTTTGGAGTATCCCTTCTTTTTTTGGTGCAAACGCTTTCTCCGAGGGTTACAGTATCGATCGGTTGTTGAGATAAACCGTTCAGGTATCCAGCAAAGCGAAATCCTGAGATTCTGTTTTTGGTCAATGAAAAAAGGTTTGCTCCATCAGAATACCGAACAGAAACCAGGTCATTTCCCCGGGCATGGTCTTCAGCATGATCCAGTGATACAAATGAGTAAGTGTTTCCTGAGAGGCAGAGCCGATAATGGAAGACGATCTGGATATTATTTGTTAGTGCATCAAAATAGAATTGTGCATGCGCTGGCAATAGGACTCCTTGATAGTGCCCTCTGAGGAGTCCGAGCCCTTGCAATGGTTTTGCTGGAATGATCCGAAGTGAGCCAACAAGAGGGATTCCATAAGGATTTCCAAAATAGTTTTCCTCCCGCTGATATCCGAGTGTTCCATCCCATGTTTCAAGGAGGAGTTCTTCTGCCAGTTCCCGATCAAGCGCATTTTCAAGGCCGCCTAATTCATGCGATTCAACATACCCTTTTATTGGGGTGAAATGGGAATCGAGCTGATGGACGAGAAGGAGATGATCTTTTCCATCAACATGCAGCCGGTAGAGTCCAGCAACGGAAGAGTGAGCAAAAGTATGGCCATCTCCCTGGAGCTCGCCCAGCAGTTCTTCTGGATCAATGGGTATGCGCAGTGCCTGCATTTTGGCATACGTAATCTCTTCTCCAACAGGAGAGATATGATAGCCTGTTGTAGGATCAAGCCTGCAGTGAATCTGCCTTGTTGTAAAGTGTGGCAGAGGCATTCTTCGAAGTTCTTCCATGAGAAAAGGAACCAATGCCCATTTATGAATGTTGGCCATTCCTCAGAGATGGACTGAGATATATTATTGTGATTAATACTAGTATTTTCGTAATATTTATATATTTAAGATAATTTTAATAGTATATGAAGCGTAAAGTCATCAGGCAAGGCAACAACACACTGACGATAACATTGCCAAGGGAATGGACAACAAAGCACAGCATTGCCGCAGGGGGCGAGATAGAGATGACCATGGCAGAGAAGAGTTTAATCCTGGATCCACCCTCACAGGAGGGCCATCGATCTATCTCTCTCAATGTTGATACTCTTGGAAGACTCTGCATCGCAAAGCTCCTCATCGCGTGCTATGAGCAAGGGTATGACACAATTACCCTAACGTTTAGGCCAGGGACGATCTCCTCCTGGAGTCATGGTGATGAGTCCATCACGGATGTCATCAATTTTTTCACCGCCCGGCTGATAGGTTTTGAGGTGCTCTCCCAGTCAGAACGAAGCTTGAGCATCACAAACATATCCGAACAATTCTCCCACGCAGACCAGGTTATCTATCGGATCTTTTTTCTTTTGAAGGAATATGTTGAACAAGGAACGCATGCCCTCTCAGATGCCAAGTCAGATCTGGAGATGGGCGAGTCCCGTCATGATGCGATCACAAAGTTTGTTGCATTAGCATCAAGGATCATTCTCAATGACGGGGCAAGGCCAAAAAACGACGCAATGCATCTTTTTGTTATCTTCCAGGGGCTCGATAAAGCAGCTGATTTTATCAGGTATGTGTATCGAAATGCAAAAGACCAGAAGATTGCGCCGGGAGTGCCAAAAGTGATGAGGATGGCAGCAGGATATCTTGAATTGTATCATCAGTTTTATTACAAGTTTTCCCTTGCCAAGATCAATGAGTTGGATAGGATGAGAGGAGAAATGAAGGATCAATGCAGGATGCTTGCCAGGAAAGGCCAAAACCCTGAGATCGTGATGAGTATTGACGCATTTGTTGAGACTATCCATGGCATCATCAAGCCAAAGATTGCGATGGAGACAAAAACGTTTTAACGAAAGGTTCCCCCACGAAGAACAGCTTCTGCTTTGCGCTGATAATATTGCCGCTGAGCATATTTTTCCGGATCCATCATATCCCGCTTGTTCATGACAGAATGGCGAAGGACAAGCTGTGAGAGGAATGCTGGTGCAGCAAGATCATGCATAGTTTTCCTGTACCCGGCTGAGGCATGTTCTTTGAATCCTTCATCATGGGTTGAACGAAGAGTGATATAACGGTCTATCACTCGATGAAAGCCATCGAGATCCATGCCAAACCGCATATCTGAGCAAAAATAAGCCAGTTCGTCTACTTCAAGGCCAAGTCCAACCATCGCGAAGTCTACCATGTACCCATTGACCATATTCTCAGGTTTCCAGTCCCCTAAGATAACAGTAGGGTGAAAACCCTTATGAGCTTCAAGGTAATCAGCAATGATGCTCTTTTGGGAAGGCTCCTCAATTTTTGAATCTTTAAATCGGGAATATCCCTCACTGGATACATTAATATGGGGCAGAAAACCCTCATAAAAATGAGGCGCGCCATGAAAACCGGTATAAGGAAGATGTTCAAAAAGACCTGTAAAATAAGCCATCTCTTTATGGAAGATACCCATTAACCAGAGGTTATAATCATTATAATCCCCCATGAAGTTAAATCGTTGAAATGCAAGAGCTGAGCCAGGTTTCAGCCCATTGGTGTTACCAAGATGAAGTATCGCCGGGTCTCTTGGATCTACCATATAAAGGGCATGGAAGGGAGGTCTAAAAAGATCAAATTCGGGCAATCTGATGGAATAGACAAGTTGTTCCCGAAGAAGCCTGCTCCCCTGATCAATTTTTAGGAAATCTGATCCAAATGACAATCCCGCCATTGATGTAAATCCATTAGGGCAGGAGGTTATTCCTTCATCAAGCATATCTCGAAGGTTAAAACATCGGGCCAGAGTTGCTATGAGAAGTTCTTGGTCCTGGGGCCTGATGTGAGGGAGCGCAGCAAGTATTTCATCAATCGGTGAGTCTGTTTGGCGTGGAAGATCCAGTGAAATATCCCTGAGAAAAGAGTCAATCCTGTGGACGACACGGGTGTGATGCTCACCAAGGGAAAAGTCGCTCGAATCATCACTATAGGTATCCCATGCTTCTTGTTCAGAATAGGAAACAATAGGTTCGTCAGAGGTAATTACATGCACATCATGAATCCTATTACCGCCAATACCATAGATATGATAAGCTCGTTCAGAATGAGTGATGAGATACTCAAACCCTCTTAATGATTTAATCATCACATTCTTTCTCCAAAAATTCTCCTTCCGTTCCTTATATGCATCTGCTCTCCCTCTCTCTTCAGAATGATATTGTGTATCCAGAACAGTGTAATGATGTTGAGAAACAAGACGATGCACCATTTTATCTAATGAAAAATATTCAGATTCCGGAATAACCTCAACCTCGGATCGCATGATAGAGCAAGAGGTTGACTTAAGATTATTAAACTTTTGTCCCTAAACAATAAAAACAGCAAGTCCCCGCGGCCGTATTTATAGAGCACTATGAGAACAATGAACCTTATATGACTATTCATTGAATTGTTGTTGGAGTATCTCCAAACGGCGTTCTTATGAAAGCATCAAGTTTCTCTCTCTTCCTTGGAAGGCCGAAACCAATCTTGCTCCTGAAGCAGTGTTTATCTTTGATTATGAGGCCAAAAACGTTCCTTCGGCTACCAAAGCCAGATCGAATCTTGCAGATAATTCCAAATTCATTAAGTAAGATCATGATTTGCTCAAGCCCTCCTTTATTAATGGAATAAAGGGTAACTCCCTCTCCCCGGACGCTTCCCTCATCATCAAAGAGAGCTTGAAGAAAGGCTTTTTTCACAGCAAGGGGAGCTTGGAAGAGAGGTGATTCAATTGTCCAATCGGATGAAAAAAAGGAAGCATATCTTAGGAGATCCTCATACGCAATCTTCGAGCGAAGGCGCACAAAAGTAATCGGTTTTCCTGTGATACCGGATGTATTCTGCTCATAAGAGGGAACCAAACCGTAAACAGAGATTATATCTTTTGCAAACTGATCAAGAGAATCCTGATCCTTAACCTCATATTTGAGAACATAATCATGTTTTGTTTGATAGTGGGCACCATCTCCAATGAGATGGGCAATAATTCTAGCCTTCTCTTTAGTAAGGTTCTCAAATCCATCCTTTGGCTTTTTTATTCTCATAATTTCCAGATAATCTAGGAGAATAAAAGATATATGCTTGAGAAGAAAATGAGGGGTCATGAGCGCTAGACCCCTCTAGTCCCCGCGGCCGGATTTGAACCAGCAACCTCATGGTATCAACAGCTGATCATGTTTCATCCAAGCATCCGTGCACGATCCACATGACTTCTACAGCCATGCGCTCTACCGTTGAGCTACGCGGGGGCTAAACCTCGAGGCATGAAGCGATTTATAAAGGTTTTGGCGCTTCTTCTTTTGGAGCCTGTACATTCACTTCAGGAGAATACGTTGCCCGTTTCCATGTCCCTTGAGAAAATTTCACAATTGTCGGAGGCAATTTGAAGCTGCCCAGGATCGTTAGTTTTGATCGTATGGTGTACGTGATCACCCGCTCCTCATATCCTTCGAGCTCTGGTAGTACCCAGCTAACAATTGTCCCTTTTGTCTCATGCCGGAGCACTTTTTCTGGCTTGAGTGTTCCGATCTTGAACACATTGACAAGCTCTGCAATGTTTGGGACATGCTCAATGACATGCACATTAGTGATGGTCTGGGGGGTCCTGTTCTTGGCGACAACTACCAATTTTATCTCTGAGATGCCCCCCTCCCGAAGCTGGATGTCAACTGGCCCCTTTGTGGCAATGATCGGTGAGCGGAGGAGATAATACGCAAGGGCGATCACGATGATGATGATAAGCAGCAAGAGCAAGGGAACATATGTTGTAGTGATCGTCAGCACCTCTTCTTGTTGTGGATCAAGGGAAAGCTTCCAGGAAAAGTATGCCATTCCATCTTCCCTGACCTTTTCTGAGGGGGGAAGGGTGCTGGTAAGCAGCCATGACATCATGCTGGTTGGCACCTTGACGATGCCCTCATTGTGGATATTCCCCTCATTTTTTATGGAGAATGTTTTTTTCTTTGAGAGGAATCCTCGTTGTTCAGTGCCAGGTTTTTCGACGAATGTTGAGTAGCTGGCAATAGTGAATTGTCGCTCGATCTCCTTGAACGTTTGGCCTTCTGAGATGAAACTGATGAGGAGGTCACCTGTTATGGGGGGGGTTGTTTTGTCAAGATTGATATTGAATGTGACGACGCGTGTCTCTAATGGTCCAAGGGAAAGTTTTTGCTGGTCCTTGAAGTTGCTGCTGTCAAGAGTGATGAGGAGGTCGGTGATGTTCACAGGGTATCTGTTTCTGATCTCGAGGCTGATCTGATTCGTTTTTCTGGAATCAAGGGTCTTTGGCATATCAAGGATGGTCTTGACTGCGACGGGCTGGCCTGGTTCCCAGTCTCCATAAGCTTGGAAGTTTACAGAAATTTGGGGTGTTTTGAGTTCTCCTGTCTTTTCTGACCGGATGTTTATTGGGATCATATAGGTGCCTGGCCGCACATAGAGGGGTGAGACTTTCAGGGTAGTTGATTTGACAGTGTCAGCGGGGATCCTCAGGGTGCTCTCAGAGAGGGGGTCTGTTGAGATGTCCCATTCAACGTCGGTATAATATATCCGAAAGCTGTCATCAAAATCCTGCGCGTTTGTGATGCTGACCTTGAAAAGCGCTTCTTCATCAAGGCTGATCTGGTTCTTTAATGGCTCTATATAGACAGCAAAGGAGGATGCTCCAAAGACTGCAGGAAGAAGTAGTAAGAGGAATACGGTTCCAAGGAAGAGCCGCCGCGCCATACCCGCTTTTCCCCAATCCTCCTATTTAAACTTTATGTGTATGGAATGGCTGTGTTCACTTGGGTTAAATAAACGGGCCCTCGGAGATTTGAACTCCGGTTACCAGCTGTCCGTCTCATCCTCAGGGCTAAAGGAAGTCCTGCGTTGACGAACCCCGAGCTGATGTGATAGTTGCTCCAGCGTTAGACTGCCCAAGCTACACTAAGGGCCCTTTCCAGGTGAGGACAAACCATCATTTATAAAGATTGTTTTTCAGCTCAGAAAAGATTATATAGAAGGGATTTAAATGAGGGTATATGGTGGGGAGATGGTGGGTAGTTCTTGTCTTGGGTATCATCCCTATTAGCTTCGCATTTTCTCCATTACAAACAGAGTTTAAGGTGAACACGCTCGCTGAAGGCAACCAGTCTCAACCGATGGTCCAGGTCCTATCCGATAGGTTTATCGTTGTATGGAACAGGAATGGTACGAATGATGGAATTTTTGCTCAACAGTTTGATATGAACGGGGAAAAGATTGGTGGAGAGATCAGGCTGGATGATGAGCAGGGCATCCCAAGTTTCCCGTTTATCGCTCCATTACCTGAGGGATTTGTTGTCGCTTGGCAGGAAAAAATAAATGATACCCTCTTTGCCAGAGTTAAATCATTTGATGGGCAAGGTAGCAGCATCAATGCTGCTCTCCTGCAAGGATTCTCCACCAATCAGTATATAATAAAGCCAACGGTAGTCATCTTGCCCAGCAATATTGTTGTTGGATGGAATGAGGCAGGCAATTCTACTGTGTATGTTCTCAATGGGGATCTGAGTGTGGCAACCTCCTTGCAGCCGATTAAGAGCTCGAGAAGTGTTCCTGCAGTCTCCTATGAGTCTGAGGTATCTTTTCTGAGGCTATGGAAAAATTATTCAACGCCAAATGATCTCATTGCTCAGCATTTTTCTCCTGAAGGAATAGCCCTGGATGATCCCTTTGTTATTTTCCAGGACATGCCGGGTGTTGAGTTTGATGTGGTGCGGGTCTTTGATGATCATTTTTTTGCGCTCAGTGACTCTGCAGGTTCATATCGATTGATAGTCGTGCAGCTTCCAAATGGCACTCTAGTGGAAGTTGGCCAGGCAACTGTTGACGAGTCGCCATTTCCCCATATTGCAGCTAAAAACGGTCGGCTCTTTGTCGTCTGGCATGGGTATGATCAGGTATATGGCCAGGTGTTTGATGAATCAGGAAAAAATGTGACAGATGTCTTCATGATTGCCCAGCCTTCTTTGAGTTGGGGCAGGTTTCCTTCTGCAGCATTCCTGCCAGATGGCCGCGCAATTGTTGCATGGCAGCGGGATGATGAGATATTCGCCCGGTTTGTTGGCGATGATGATGATGAGGATGGCATTTTCAATGGGATGGATGGATGCCCAGGGGTGCCTGGAAATTTCTGCAATGGTTGTCCAGACCCGGAGTGCGGGGTATGTGCACAAACCTTTTGTGAGGCGAATGCAAGTCCTCGTTGCTCTTATTACAACACATCGATGCTAATTGAAGATGCACCTCTCTGTTCCGCTGGAATGGGCGACAATAATTATGGTACGGGCGGGGAATACTTGTGCAGGGGATATTGTGATGGTGCAGGCACCCCAGATTATGCTGATGCATGTATCTATGATCCATTCTGTGACTCAGATGATGATAATGACGGCGATCCTGACGTAACTGACTGCGCCCCGAGCGACCCCTCAAGGTTTCATGGCGCCAAAGAGCTGTGTAACGGCATTGATGAGAACTGTAATGATATCTATGATGGGGAAGAAAACCTTACCATGGCATGCGGTGTTTCAGATGTTGGCCTGTGCACTTTTGGCACTGAATCCTGCTCGAATTCCGGTGAGTGGAATGAGTGTTCTGCCGTTTTCCCGGCTGATGAGATCTTTGATAATGGGCTCGATGAGGATTGTGATGGGACAGATACCCCAGCGCCGTGCAGGATCATCTCACCAATTGGAGATTTTTTCACGAAGAGGAGCCTGCAGATATTTTTCATGTGTAACCAGACGTATGATAAGATAGAGTATACGATGGATGGGCGTTATCTGAGAACGCTATGTAAAAATTGTTATTTTTATAAGGGTCTAAAGTCTTTTCGCGACAATGAGAACAATCTTGTCATAACGACAAGAAAAGGGCAGGAGGTAAGTGAATACTACTCTAATTTTACTGTTGATGTCAGGCCGCCCAAGCTGCAGCGTATTGAGCCATCAAGGGGATTCGCAATTGATAAGTTCACCGTGAAATACACCGAAGAGAATTGCATGTCCCTCTCGCTGAAGATCCAGGGCCAATTTGACAGTGTTAATCAGACAAGAGCCTGCCAGTCTGGAAAGAATATTGAGCAGGAGTTCGTGTTCAACCTCTCCCATTTTGAAGGCAGGATCGTCGATGCAATCGCATCGGTCACTGATATCAATGGGGGCTCTGACACAAAAGTTGCAAAGCATTTGGCAGTAGACACCTTGCCACCCCATATCTTGTCAGTGAATACGACTCAGCAGGGCAGGTATACCTATTGGAAGATCCAACTGGATGATAAGGCAAAATACTTGTGGTATGTCAATCTGGATACGGGGAAGAAAAAGATTCTTTGTTCTTGGTGTAATGATTATGGTATATCCAGCCAAAGGAAGGAATATATCAAGCCTGGCACGTATCATTATTCCTTTACTGCAGAGGATAGTGCAGGAAACCAGGACACATTCTCCCCTCTGGCTCTCAGTGTGGTATAAATTTTTATAATCAGCAGCGAAACCTTTTCATGATGATAGTCTATTCCGGAAAGGCAAAGATTGGTGAGAAAATGATTCCCTGGCAGACCACGTTCTCTACCGATGTGAGGTTTGCCTGCCAGAGCATCGGCTATTGCTGCACATCATCAAATGTCCGCCTTAATTTTGATGACATTGAACGGATAAGTAAGGAGAAAAGGGATTTCATCGAATTCGACACAAAGGGGCCTTTGCTGAAGGGAACAACAGAGGGCAGATGCCCGTTCCTTTCAAATGCGAACAGGTGCCGAATCTACAAAGACCGGCCCTTTGTCTGCAAGAGCTATCCCTTCTACCTTTCATATGTCGAAGGCATTGTCTATATTGATGTGTTGCAGACCTGCTGTGCTATCTATACTAATAACAAGAAAAATGATATTGATTTTGGCCAGCTCGTATGCGAGTACTTTCGTGCGTTCAACAATGCCATCCCATCAGAAGATGATATCAGAGTTGATCATAAGCGCTGGGATGCCCTGATCGATAGAGTAGATATGCACCAGTCATTGCTTGGTATGTATGAGGAGTTTAATCCGGGGGATAAACCATCATTTCCCTTGTTTGTCACAAAGTTCTTCTCTTATTTTCGTGAATTCATCAATGCCGAAAAGGAGTATATTGCAATCGAATTGCCGACAAGGAGGTTATACCCGATTTTTGCAACAAAAGATGCGGTGGTGGTGGATAATAAGGTGGTGGCGATTGCGTCCCTTCGGGAGATTGATTTGAGCAGAGAAGCAAAAGAGGAGCTAAAGCGCTATTTGAAGACTATCTGGAGAAGGGTTGGAACACGCCTGGATCTCAAGCAGGTTCCAAGAGGCTCTGACGTATTTGCGATACAAGTCGATGCAGGAAAACGTTTTGTTCTGCTCATCCAGTTCCTGGCATTGGTCATTGCCACCAAAAAGCAGGAAAAAGAGATATCCTATAGCACCATAAGAGAAACAATATTCACCCTTGACGCATCTCTCTTCACCCCGCTTGACGAAATTGCCCAAAGCAGGAAAAAGAATTTCTTCAGAGAAGGGTAGTGCTTGATAGGAGAGGGTTTGATGGTTAGTGCTTGATGTTATAGAGTTTCATCTTGCGAAGCAGCGTTTCATATCGAAGGCCAATTGTCCGTGCTGTGGCTTTCACATCAAAATTATGCTCTTCTAATGCATGGGCAAGGTATGCTGCTTCAAATCTATCCTCAGCATCCTGCAGGCTGAGGGGCTCTTCTGGAAGATGGTCTACAATGAGCTTTGAGAGGCTTCCAACATTTGCATATGCAGCTTCGAGCTTGCCAGGATGGATGATTTGTTTGTAGCTCTCGAGCACCTCTCCGATGATGGTTCCAACTGCTTGGACCTTTATTTGATAGGGCAAGGGTAATTCCTGCCGAATCTTTCCAAGATCCTTGTTCGAGACGAGGCGATGGATCGATCTCCTGTCAAGCTGGGCGATCTTTGCGGTCATTGAGACATTGCCATGGTGCGTCTCCAGGAGCTTTTTGAGGTAGAGCCGCTTGAATAATTTTTTTGCTTTTTTGAAGGAGAGATGTGTTGGCAGGGGAAAATCCCAGAGAGGATTTCTCTCCAGCCTTTCAGTGATGTCATCGTTCAATTCCCGGATGGTCACTCCAAGCTGCTGGTGGAATGCTTGCTCGACGATGGGTTTTACCTTCTTCTTGAGCACGTCTTCAAGGTCTGATTCTGGCATGCCTTCTCAGTAACGCTTCAGTTATAAATTGCTTTCGGAAGAAAAGCGCTGTAGAAAATAAGTGCCTTTCTGCCGAGCTCACTCGAGAATGAAGCGAGTGTGTCGCGAGGGGTAGCTCCATACGGGAACGCAGCACCTTTCCGTAAATGGTCGAGAGTTGAGCCGGCACCTGTCGAACGAAGTGAGACTTGTCTACAGAGCCCGAAAGAAAAGAAGGTTTTTATAATAGTAAAGCTGGTATAGAGCAGATATAATGAAATAATGAAAAAATGGTGATCACAATGAGAATAGTTCTGGCATGTATGATGCTCATCTTCGCAGCATCTGTTGTTTCTGCAGATATTTGGGTGGCGGGAGAAGGTGCTTCCCGGCTATTGAAGATGAGTGATGAGGGGAATATCCTTGCAGCATCAAGCGACCTGAGGACTCCTGTTGATTTGGACTTTGATCCAGGGGATGAGAGCATCTGGGTCGTTGATGAGATGAGCAACCTTGTCGTAAAGCTCGACAAGGAGGGCAACACCTTGTTTAAGATTGGATATAGGACTTTTATTGATACAAGGGATATTCGTTATCAGCCAGCAAATTCCTGGTATGGAGCGGTGAGGGAGAGGATCCCCAAAACAAGCGAGATTAACATGCCAAAGGCTCTAGCCGTGGATCCTGAAGACTCATCTGTGTGGATTGCAAATGCTGGCTTGAACACAGTCATGCATGTGGATAAGGAGGGCAATGAGCTTGGCTCTTATGCTGGATTTAGGAATCCTCAGGACGTGACGGTCAATAAGAGGACTGGCGAAGTATGGATTGCTAATACCGATGATGATACGGTCATAAAGATGTCCAAGGACGGCAGGAGGATGTTTGCAAAGCCAGGCTTCTATCACCCGGTGATGATAGAGCTTGAAGCGGATGGCACTGCATGGGTTGTTGATTCTGATCACGATGAGATTGTCAAGGTCAATCAGCAGGGAAATATCCTTTTGAGGACAAAAGGGTTGGATGAGGCTCTCCCGGCAAGGGCAAGAAAGCGCGCTCGAGGGTACAAAACGTTCAGCAATCCTATGGCGATTGGCATCGATGATAAGCATAAGACCGTCTGGGTGGCTGATACTGAGAATTACCGCCTCGTTCGCCTCGGGATGGACGGGATCACAAAGTCGGTGGTCAATAACCTTCCAGGTAAGCCGATGACTGTCAAGGTTGACTCTGAGGGGAATGTTTATGTGACAATGGAAAGATCATCGCATGTCCTGAAAGTCTCACCTTCTGGAAGGATTATAGGGAGGATAGATGAGTTCACAAGGCCATGGACCGTCCTTGTTGTCCCAAGCAAGGATAAAAGCAATCTTCTTACAGGAAACGTTGTTTCCTCTTCTTCTATTCAACCGTCAGATGCCCTCCAGCTGATTGCATTGTTCTCACTTCTGGGTGTTTTGATCGCAACTGTCCAGAAGATTAGCAATTAGATTCTCTTAATCTCCCCTGTATTCACTGTCTCCCTTGTATACCCCTAATATCCCTATGGCAGCACCTTGCCACATAGCTCACCTTTATTTCATCCCTCCACCTTTATTTCATCCCTCCACCTTTATTTCATTCCTTTTGGTTTGCCTTAAGCTCATTTTCTTATTCAGCTTTAAGTTTAGGCACTAGATTCCCTTGCTTATTAGATGACCTCTCAAACAAGCAGGATCAGGACAAGACATGAGGAGGGGTATGATACATCCCTCATATACCTCTCTGTTTAGCGACGCTAGAGCCGCTGATGTTTTTTATCCGTTCTTGAAAATCGCAGCAAACCCATTGCCAAAAAACCAGCTGAATCTTGGATCTCCTTTGTCAACTCTCACTTTATAGCCAAAATGGACAGTTTTCCATGATCAATTCATAAGAAAGAGCTTTTGGACAGGTTATAATTGACATTTTATAATAATTATTAAAAAGGATATACAGAAAAATACATTATAGTTAATAGTAGTTTATTCAATTATTTTATAGTTTATATGTCTATAGTGTATATATCAGATTATAATGTTTTTATTTTAACCATTCAAGAACAATATTTTAAAAATCTTTTTATTCTATCATTGCTAAATTATTTTAGCTTTTTTATTTATTTTTTATGATATTAATATTTTAGTTTAGATCAAATTATTTTATCAGTTTATTAGATATTAAATGTTTTATTTAATTATTAAGTTTTTATAAGATATAATAGTATAATGGTAAACATAGAATCCCGCAGAAGATGTCAGATTGGGGATTACACCCAGGATCACACTCAGAAAAAGAGGGGGAGGCAAGAAGAACAAGGAAAATTGATCCAGAATCACAACATTTATATAAAAGTACGTATAATATCTCTTATACGCACTATTTTACCTTGTTTTGTCGTCGATAAAGGAAAAAAGAGGCATTTTTTTGCCATATTCTGGTATCTGAGGCTAGGAGGAAAAAAGAGGAGAATAGAAGAATAATGGTAATCAACAACCCTTATTTTAAGGAACTTGAAACAGAGCTCAAGATCAGGGGATATTCTCCAAAAACAATTAAAGCATATATTGATTGTAATAGTAAACTATTAATTTATTCAAATAAAGAATCAACGGATATCACCTCATCTGATGTGAAAGCATTCCTAGCTCACCTTATTTCCGATAAAAAACTAAAGCCGAGATCTGTCAGTTTATTTCTATCATCAATCAAATATTTTTATCAAGAGATTATGCACAGGGATGTTTGCAGAGGGATAAAACCGCCAAAATTAGATAAGAAACTGCCTACAGTCTTGACAAAAGAGGAAGTTAAATCGTTATTTTCTGTGATAAAGAACAAAAAACACCGTATTTTGGCAAGATTGCTCTATTCTTCCGGGCTTAGGGTATCAGAAGCAGTATCATTACGTATAAATGATATGGATCTCCAGGAGAACACCGGCATTGTCAAAAGCGGTAAAGGAGGCAAAGATAGGAATTTTATCCTTTCCCTGACCCTCAACTTTGAGATCCAGGCGTATTCATCCTCGAGAAAGGAGCATTCAGAATACCTTTTTCCAGCAGCCAAGGGCCATATCTCCGAGAGGCAGGCTCAGAAGGTCATCTCGACGGCAGCAAGGCTCGCAGGCATTAAAAAACGGGTGCACTGCCATGTTTTGCGTTCAACCTTCGCAACCCATCTCTTAGATGCTGGAACCGATATAAGGGTCATCCAGGAATTGCTCGGTCATGCTAATTTATCGACGACAGAAAGGTACACGAAGGTGTCTACCGAGCTCATAAAGAAAGTGAGGAGCCCACTGGATAGGTTATAAGATGATATAAAATTATTGGCATAGATCAATAATAATTATCACATTTTCACACAGTAAAAAATAAAGATTGGTGATTATAAGCATAAATTAATTATTATTATCATAAAAGACAATAGCTCAATCTAATATATCTTATCTTTGATAAAATTATTTAAGCTATTAATAGGTATAGTGATATAGATATCTCAACACATAAGATTCAAATACATAAGATAAAATAAGTACTATATAATAGATTGTTTTAATAATAATTGTAAAAACATATCTATTATAGTATATAGAAATGAAAAAACGCAAACCAAAGCTAACACTATTAATTACTATATTGTAAAAAAATAAAAAGTGAGAGTTCAGGCAAAAGGTTATTAAATTCCAATAGTAAAGAAGGTGGATATGGGCAGGTTGCCAAACAGGTATTTCACCAGGACACCGCTTTATCGGCAGATTTCTCAGAGAAATGAAGGCCGGGGATTTGGAGATCCCTTGGGGAGTTGTGTTGTCGGGGCAATCTATTTTTCTAGACAGGCTCCAAGGACGCCTCTGAGCCCCGAAGAACAAGGGGAGATCTATGATAAGGGAATGAAATTCATCGAGGAGAATGCCTCATCGCGCCCTGTTTTGGGAGGGGTGTATCAGGGCCTGCTCTCCAGCCGCACTTTTCTCTCATGGAGTGGCATGCAGCTGTGGGATTATGACTGGAGGATTCCTCCTCAGAGAAAAATGCCAGATTATGTTCATTATCAGGCTCTTCGCCTCGGATATGAATCAATTGATCGGCTGCTCGAAAGGTTCTCTTTGGAGTTATTGCAAAAAGTGAGTCTTCCACATCATCCCCAGAGTAGTGTCCGTGATATAAACTGGTTCTTAAAAAATCATCCCCCAAGGGTACTGGCATTGCACCTTTATTGCATCTGATTTTTAGGCACCAGAAAAAGTGATCGTTTCTTTAGCAAGATATAAATAAAAGTGAAGGAGTGATTGGTTATGCTCATCGAGGTGATTAAATCAGCGGTGTCTTTTGGTTTTTATGATATCCTGCTGCCATTCCTCCTCTATTTCATATTGATTTTTGCCCTGCTGCAGAAAGTGAGAGTATTTGGTGAAGAAAAGAAGAATCTCAATATTGGATTTGCCGTTTCTGCTGCCTTGCTTGTTGTCATGCCTCACGCAATTGGAGCATACCAGCGTTTTGACCCGGTGACATTCATCCTAAAAGGCATACCCTACTTTATTCTCTTATTGGTCGCACTTGTTCTCTGGAAGATGATCTGTCAGATATTCGAGATAGAGGCAGATTGGAAGATGCTTCTTAGCATCATCATTATTATAGATCTTATCTTGCCGGAATCTTTGCTCATCCCCCTTCTTTTTCCAAGCGTGAGACTCTCATTTTTCTCTTCATATCTCCCAGTGATAATCACCATAGGCGTATTTATCGGTGCATTATACTTCATTTCAGCATCAGAAGACGATTAGTTGATTTCTCTGGAGATATCTTCGTTCACCTGCAGGATATTTTCCGTTGCCTGGAGGCGCTTGAAGTCAGGGTCCAATGAGAGGTACACTTCTGACCCTGCATATTTTTTGATGATGGGCACACCCTTGGTGATGAGCGTTGTCAGGTATGTCCGAATGAGATGTTCTGAGAGCTTGAGTTTTGCTGCAAGAAGCTTGTAGGTGCAAGGTTTTGTCGAGGCATACAGCAGCAATACGATTTTTTTTTCCTGATCAGTGAGTGGGTCGAGGTTGTAATCAAGCAGAGGCCGGGAGGAAGAGAGAAGGATGTGGATCTCTTCCATGCGTTCAGCGAGCTTGTCTATCTTTTCATCGAGCCTGCAGATGAACTCGTAATTGCTTTGGATCTCATTCGTATTCGCATTGATAGAATCCAGGTGTTCTGTGAGTTCCTCTTTGATTTTGTCGAAAGCCTCTTTTACCTGCTCATCCCTGCTCTTTTTTCTGAACATACAGTAAAGTGGCTCTTTGCTTTGTATTTATAGTTTTCGCTGCTATGATAGTGCAGATCGGATCAAAAGGGACAATATTAATATACTCTAACACTATCGATGAAGTATGGAATCATGGAAAAAAGTGATGGGGGGGCTGGCTGCAGTGATAATGATTCTTTTAGTGGCAATCATTGCCAGTATGCTTCGGCCTCAAATGCAAAGCAGGATCATAGATGAACAAATAATAGCGAATCAGCCGGTGATTGCAGAAGAAAGAATCCCTCAGAGGATCATTGAGGATAATGCAACAAATTTATTCCCAGTTGAAGTGTCAAACGTTTCCTCAAATAAATCACTTTTCGTCACAGAAAAAGAGATCATCATCGATATCTACAGGACCCGGCTCAGCCAGCCAAACATCACCTTATCTGAAGGCACCCGTGTTGTCTGGATTAACCAGGATGACCGTGTCCACGAGATAAGTGGCAGGGGTGAAGATATCTTCAGGAATGGGTCGATGAGAGTCGTCAAGCGGCTTCTTCCAGGGCAGAATTTTACCTGGACATTCGAGCAGCCAGGAGAATACCCATACATTGATGGGGTCTATGGTATGCACGGCACCATTTACATCAAATAAGCTGTCCCTGTTTCTCTTTGAGATGATGATAGAAGTTTGATAGAGTAACTGTTCTTCCTCCTGTTGATAACGGTGTTTGCCATTGTCCATTGAGCTCCCTTCCTTGGACTAAGAGAAGATATGTTTCAAGGGGGCATGTTCCATGATGGCATTCGAGCAGCTTTCTGAGTGATGATTGGGGAAAGAGATGTGATGACGCGCCAAACATGCTGGATAATTGAAGTGCGCGAAGGATCATCTCATCTGAGGGGAGGATCTCCGGTGGCATTTGCTTCTCCAGGGAGTGTCTCAATATCTCCCCTCTGCTGCAGGGAGGGATAGTTTCGGTGGCTTTATTCCACGTGTCATAGGCATCAGCGAGCACTGCCCCGACAAATCCCGCAAGCCCATATTCCAGGCCCATATAAAGAGAAAAGGCATCATCACTAATTCCCACCCCCTCTGTCTCTTCCACAAAGCCAAGCGCATATCCTTGATTCCATGGAACTGTATAATCAACAATGATTCCTTTATCATAGAGCATGTCCAAAGAGAATGATGATGTTGATAGGTGTTTTAGGTCTTGTAACGTGAGTCCATTGGTCTTAAGCGCCTCCATGTTGACAGGGACAAGATGGCCGGAAGAGAGCTCCTGGCCTCGCGCTTCTCTGTAAGCAATGCGGTAGTATGGAGAATCAACACAAAGGCCAAGATAGAAGGAAACAAGTGCTTTTATTGGATTGCCAAGAGTGACATCTGCAAATGCATCTATCCTCCCAAGAGGAACACCTTTTTTGTTATGAGGCCGAATTACCCTTCGGGATAATTTTCCAGGAATCTTTTTTCCTGCATGGGCTAATCGTGCGTACTCAGCCACTTTTTCTGTCCACCGCTCAAACCTCCTGGAGGATGTGCTCTCTTTGGTCATGCTCTTCTTCAACATCCCTCCCGAGCGCTTCCATGACTTGTTCTATCGTTGTATTCGGGTACTGATGGGCCAAATTCCGGCGGTCTGTAAAACCGGCAGCCACCCGCCCATAGACTGATTGCGGGAGAAGGAGTGGTGCAGCGCTGCTTGCAATGGGGGCTCTGTCAAACCGTGAGGATGCTCTTCTCACAGCACAAGAAAAGAAATGGTCTGGCTCCGGATGGATGCGTATTTCTGGAACCTCCATGCTAGGAGTAATAGAAGATTCATTTATATAGTCTTTTACCCGTGAGAATCTCTATTCGAATAGTGATGTTAGAAGAAACCTATGCAGGAGGCTGTTCTTTGTCCATATCCTGTTCTGCTTGTCTTACCATAGTAATCCATCGCCGATATCCTTCATCGAACTCTCGGGAGGCAGCGACGATGATTTGTTGGGCATATAGTGCATCATCATACGCTTTTTTGAGCTGTTCTGGGGAAGGTGGAGAGCCAAGCATGCTCATGATTGAGGATATAAAGCTGTTCACTGTTGCTTGCGATTGATTCAGGACATTTTTTGCCTGCGTGACTTGACTTTCAAAGAGTGCCCGAAGCTCTTCGAGGGACTCTAGCGCCCCAGGGTCTGGAAAGCCCGCATTGCCAACTGCCTGTTCTGCCTCGCCGATCAGGTTTTCTCTTGACCTTTCTACAGAGGTGATAATGCTTTTTGTCTGGTTGATCCGGGTATCGATCGCGCCCTGCAGCTTTTTCAGAAGTGTCTTGTCCGGCCGTTCCTTGTCAAACAGTTCTATTGCGTCAAGGGGCCATTCCTGCCTGAGGAATGCATGCATCTTCTGGCATACTTCATCTTCTTCCCGAATATCTATTCTTGTTTCCTTTGCGAGGGAAACTTCCGCATCAAGCAGTTTCATATCAGCAATCGCCCTATCCGTCTTGCCAAAAATCATACGAAAGAGAGTTACTGTCGGAAAGAGATTGAAGAACATCCCAACAGGTGCTGCAATGAGTGACCCGGCAGGGATCATCTCCAATAAGGGTTCTATGCCAAAGGAGAGTGCTTCTGCCGCGGCAATAAAGGCGATCATTGTTCCTGTGATATGCTTTTCTTTCCTATAGATCAAGAAGGCTGCCAGCAGGTCCCCAATCTCCCAGGGGATGGGTGAGCCAACAACAGTAATGTCCATGAGCGGATCGATCCATTCATCAGCCAGAGAAAAAGCGCCATCAATGACATAGTCATAAAGGAGTGCTGTCCAGTATTTTCTGAATGCGATGAGCAGGACAACCCCAATGAATAGTATCCCTTTAAGCCCAAATGTTTGCCAGAACCAGGATAATGCTTCGGCCATCAGCTTTTGCAGCGGGAGAGTGTTTTATCATATGCGGTGATTGCATTATTAAGGTGGGTTGTTGCTTCTTCTAGTTGGCCTTCTCGAAGTTCAAAGACATCAATGCAGCCTGCCACTTCAAGGTAGAGCTTGTCAAAGACTGATTTTGTGTCAGCCACTTCGCTTTGTGCATCCTTGATGGATATCTTACAACTAGAGGAATACGCATACGTTGTGTCTTCATAGGGGTCATAGAGCAAGATGCTTTGTATCTTATCATCATCAATAGACGGCTTGGTTGGAGTATCCATTTGGGCTTGGCACGCAGGGCATTGTGTTTCTTGAGGGGCTGGGCATTCTTGCACTGGGGTCTCACAAGTTTCCTTCTTGTCAGTAAAAGAACCATCAAAGCATTGAAACGTAGTTTTTTCCTGGATTCGCACACCAGGCTGCTTTATTCCTTTCGGCCAGAGAACAACAAGGAAGAGAATAATGATGAGGATTGTTTTTTGGTTTTCTCTTTTTTTGAGGAATGAAACCGTGCTTTTCAGCGCGTGTTCATACCATGAAGGTCCAATGCGTAGCTTCATCTTTTCTTTACAATGGCAAGGCCGATGATGACGACAATGAGCAGGAGGATGACGATGATGAATTGGTAGACTATCCTTTTTGGCACATAGTCTTGCTTGATCCTCTCATCGATGATTCCCTTAAGTTCCTCTGGGCTGATCCCGGGAACTTCTGGGAGCGGTGTTTCTTCTGGTGGCTGGTTTGTTTGGGGCGGCTCTGGCAGAGTTATTGTTATTGCAGTTCTTTCTTTTGCTATCACATCATTGTCCCGGAGGAGCTCGATAGTAAAAAGGAAGCTCTCTTCAACATCAGGAATGAGGGAGAATGTGACGATCTGTTCTTCACCAGGGTCAAGCTGGACGATCTGCTCTTGTTGGTCGATAAAGACATTGTCCGGCAGGCCGGTGATGCGAACGCGCATTGTTTGGGCCAGGTCGCCTGGATTATTAAGGCCGATGTGCACCTTGAACTGCTGGCTTTTTTGCACCTGTTCTGGGATGTCCACAGCAGTGATTTCAGGGAGGCTATTTTCTTTAACGACAAAAGTGTAATTCTCCCAGTCAAGGAGTGTGTCATTATAATAGAGCCTTGCCTGGAATGATAGGTTGCCTGCCCTGGTTGGTGTGAGGGTGATTTGCCGGTCTGTCCAGGCAGTTGGCGGAAGTGAGACATAAAGAGGGTTTGTCTCAAAGACAAAATCATCTCCTCGAAGGTCTAGTGTGAATTCTGATTCGTTGGTAAGATCGCTGGCAAGGCTGATGGTCACAAGGGCTGGCTCGTTTGCCCGAAGGGTAGTTGGTGCCTTGATGTTCTTGATAGAGCCGGAAAAATTGCCGGAAACTTCATATCCAGAATAGGTATGGGTGTCAACAAGGCTGTTTTCATAATACACATTAACGGTGAATTGTCCCCGGCCTTCGATCTTTTTTGCCTCAAGGTCATACGTGGCATCAACAGCGTCCCCTTTGTCGACACGAACAACTCTCGATGGTTTTTTTACGGTCACAAAACCGCTTGAGGGGATAAGGTCTACCTTGAAGAGCGCATTTGCAGCGCCGTCATTGTGTATTTGCGCGGTGATGGTGTATTCCCCATCAAGCTGCATATTTTGTTCTCCTTCAAGGTCGATGATTTCAGCGCTGTAATCTTCATAGACAACAATTTGGACCGTGTATACTCCTCCGGCATTATCAACGTTGAGGACTACAATCTTGAAATCGCTTGCCTCAAACTCCTCGCCTTCTGAGATAGTCTTCTCAAATTTGGAATCTTTATCTGAAAAATAAATTTTCAGGTCAGTCTCATTTTTTACCGTGTCAATCTCCATGGCCTTGATGCGGTAATGGTACAAGTTGAGGGTATCGCCAAGCTCGATTGTCTTCACGCCGGAGATGTCCACCCAAAGGGCGCTCACACTGCTTGAAAGCAAGAGGATTCCTAAGACGAAGATAATGTACCAGCCCCTTTTCATCTTCATTCTTAGGGGTAAGGGATATAAAAATGTTTCTGTCGGGAAGGCGCTGTCTGTTATCCCGAAACTGCTAGACATCTCGAAACTGCTGAACATAAGGAGGGATCAGGTGATGAGAAAACAACAATGACGCAGGCCGTGACGAGGGTTGGCTCCTTCGGAGTGTCGCGGAGACTAAAGCATGGCTTTAGCCGTCTGCTGTCATTATTGTTGTTTTCGAATACTATTCAATAAACATAGGTCTAGTAAGAACGTAATAGTACAGTCGGAAAGGCGCTGAAAATGATAGCATTGCCAGGCAAAATCTAGGGAAGAATTGGCAAAGATCGCCTTCAAACGATAGATTGTTAAAGGTTTTGGAGGGTATTTTCCTTATAAACCTTTCTTTTTAAAGAAATCAAAAGTTAGCGACGACAAATTACCAGAAAATGAAAAGTTTTATATAGTAGGACATGACCACTTCAAAATACACTTTTCAGGAAATACCGGGTTGATGGGGGATACCACATGAAGAACAAGGAAATTTTCAACGTTTTTTTCCGTGAAAAACCAGCAATGATGTTGGTCAACCTCAAGAACGCAAAAGGGGAGATTTATGCGTCATCTCTGGCAAAACATATCGACTGCACATACTCGCATGTCGTAAAGATTCTCCAACAGATGGAATCTGCCGGGCTGATAAATTTTGATAAGCAGGGAAGGTTAAAGCTGCTCACACTCACCAAGAAGGGTGCAGAAGTAGCAGAGAACATCGACAACATTAGGACGATGTTGTAAATCTATTTTTCTTAAAGAAAAAGGGTGATCTGTTGTTTTTTTCTTGATGTTTTAGTTGTCCAGATAGAGCTTTGACAGATATAGAAGATACAGATATAGAAGATAGGATCATATTTCCATGATTCCTGAATCTTGCCAGTCCTCTTGTAGTATTTCATCAATCGTCGGATCTTGGATTCAGTCAATTGGAGTCCCCTCTTGCCGGACATGTCCTTGTGGTTCTCTTCCATATGCTTCCTGAGCGTAACAGCCCGCCTGATCAGGGAGTGAATGTCCTCTGGGAGCTCGCCTGCCTGGCCCTTGTCCTTGAGGAACTGTGTGATAGTCTTGCCAAGGATTGCCTTGACATTGGGGATACCATAATTATCCCTTAAGATGATGCCGATGACTGATGGCATGTGGCCTTCCTTGATGAGCTTGCTGATGATCATCTCGACCTCTTTTGGCTTATACTGCGTCCATGTGGGCGCATCCTTATTGAGCGGCTTGCTCGAGCCAGATGTTCCTCTCTTTCTTGAGTGCATTCGTGCCATAGTTTTTCTACCTCGTGTGAGAAACGATCAGAACGTCGCATCTCCAGTATACGCCAGCCGGAACCAGCGCATCCCTTGATAATAAAGGGAGGATAGTGGATGGTTTTTAAAGGTTTCGATGACCAAAAGGCTCTGTCCTAAATCTCGCTAACGCGGGTGAGCATCAGCTTCGGTTCTCTGTCAATACACTTAGAATGTGGGTCCCTCCCGAAGGGACGACCCTTCCCACAGACCGATGTGTTGTCTATTGAACCTCAGGAAAGGATGCTCACCACTATTTAGGACAGAGCCTATGACAAATCAGCATACTTCACCCACTGTATTCCATCAAGTGCTGCAACTTGTCCAATTACTCCTCTTGAAAGAGGAGAATCAAGCGCATAGACTGATAATGCAGTCCCTCCATTAGTTGTTCTTGTTTCCTCTCCCTCATTATGGCATGCTGAAATATTTATGTCATGAGATGAAAGGACCCCAGTGACTGCATGAATAATTCCCGGCCGGTTATCATTGAGAACAATGAGATATGCTTTTTTACGGATGGGCATTTCAATAACCCTCCCATCAATACTTTTAACCTTCATCCTGCCCTCATCATCAATCTTTCCCGTGATTCCAAGTGTTTGTCCTTCTACCTCAACCATGATCTCCACAAGATTACGGTATTGTGATCCTTCATCAAAACGATGAGCATACGTAATCCCCCTTCTCTCTACCATCTCAAGGACTGAATCATAAGATGCTTCTTCTACCTGGTGCTCAAGAAGACCAACTAACCCTGCCCTGTTGAGGGCTTCCCTGTCAGCAGAATTGATATTCCCATGATAAGTAAATTGGACATTGCTTACTGGCGAGGTGATAATCTGGCTTGCAATCCTGCCAAGTGAGCGCACCAATCGCACATAAGGAATGCTTTCTTCATGGACTGGATACTTATTAACAGCATTAATAGCGAGACCCTCACTAAAGTATGCGATAATCTGCCTTGCAAGTGTCTCTGCAGCAAGGCGCTGGGCGTCCCTTGTTGATGCGCCAATATGGGGAGTTGGAAGAAAAACAACATCGTCTGGCAAGCCCTCCCACCAAACATTTGAGGAGTCTCCTTGTTCGAATCTCTCTTCCTGCTCGAATACATCAAGTGCTGCCCCCCCGATTCTTTTTTGGAGCAATGCATCTCTCAGCGCTTCTTCCCGAATTATTCCACCCCTTGAAGTATTAATAAGATATGCCGTCGGCTTCATTAATGAGAATTGCTCCTCTCCGATAAGGCCCCTTGTTGCTGGCAGCAAAGGAACATGGACAGTGACATAGTCTGCCTCCTGCAAAAGTGATTGAAGTGTTGCCGGAGTATACCCAAGCGACCTGATGTTCTCCTCTGGCCTTGATACATCATACGCAATGATATTCATTCCAAATGCCCATGCCCTTCGTGCAACTTCAAGACCAATCCTTCCAAGGCCAATGACGCCAAGATTCTTTCCTTGAAGTTCTGAACCCTGAAACCGGGACTTTTCCCACTTGCCTTCTCTCGTTGAGTGAATTGCTGGATACAAGTTCCTTGAGAGTGTAAGCAGGAGCCCCATTGAGAGTTCAGCAACAGCAATAGTATTCGCATCAGGAGTATTTGCAACAATGATGTGCCTTTCAAGACCATCACCTGTCGCCGCATTCACATCGATGTTATCAACACCGCTGCCAGCACGGCAGACATATTCCGTTCTTCCTTCCCTTGCCCTTCTGAGCAGTTCAGCTGTTAGCTGAGTTTTGCTTCTCACACCAACAGCATCAAACTCGCCTATAACTTCCTCCAGCGGCTGACTGATGCTTGTGGCCACTTCATATCCTTGCTCTTCGAGCAATCCTTTTGCGACCGGATCGATCCTGTCCAACAATAACACCCTGATATCATTTGCCATCTCAAACCCTCCGATAATCATAACAATGAACTGCCGTCTAACAGGAAGTAGAACAAGAACAACTTGTGGAATGTTTGTTCATAAGAGTGGAGAATACGAAGGATTATTTAAGCATTATGGTGTTATTTTTCCAGCTTTTCCATTGGGATATCTTTCAATGGCTGCTTCTTGAAATAATAGATCAGATGCTTTTCCTTGAGAAGAACCCTAAGGCCGGTGAGCAAGTTCTCCGGCTCGTCTCGAGCTTTCTTTTGAAGCTCGTTTTTTATTGCGGCAGTTGTCTTGACAAATTTCACTCCCACGTCATTACCGATTTCAAAAAAGAGATTGACGGTGTGGGGCATTGCCTTCTTTTTTGCAAATAATGGCCCGACATAGACATAGAAACCTTTCGGGAGGGTGACTTCCCCTAAAATAGGGAGTTCAATTTCCGTACTCTTTTTTAGTTCCACAACGCAGGTGTAGGTTGGCATCTTTGCACTTTTTGCTTTTTAGTATTTATTTCTTCTGCTTGCAATGGCTCAATAGTGTCTGTTAAGAGACTTGACTTTGTAACGAACGGAGCTTTTCAATTATGTTGTCGATTCTCTCTTTATTCAGCCTGATATAATTCACATTAATCATTAAACCCCTCATAGGCTATCCTATTCCGATATTCCCTCATCTTTTGGATAAACTCTCTTGATGATTCGTCAAAACCTGCCAGTGCATGGTCGATGAGCTCTTTATGGGCGCCATCTCCGCTGAATTTTACTCCATGTGAACTACCACGGGTCTCGCTCTGAGCTCGACCCGTGGCGTCTCTTGCTTATGCTGAATAACCCAACAGCGTTCGCTGCGGCCTATGCTCTAGTTCC
>Ga0066344_118_pt1 | contig 43528 bp, 49 predicted proteins | sample RifGroA2_FD_59256 | JGI IMG/M metagenome (GOLD analysis project Ga0066344, IMG submission 59256) | Archaeon GW2011_AR4
ATTCTTTATTCTTTCTTTGCAGAAGGCCTCAACATCATTTGCGTTAGTAAAAGGTTCATCGTCCTCCTGTTTTAAGAAGGCATTAAGTAGGAATAGAAGTTCGTCATGTGTTTTGGCAGTTATTTCCAGTGACGGGGCTGGTGCTGAAAAGTCAATGCTCACATACTCTCCTTTGAATTTATCCCGCCTGTTATAATGCTCAAGGGCAAGCCTATGGTTAATAAAAGTGAATTCTTTGAATCCTATACGCCCAATCAGGCGGAAATTATGAGAATAACTGTGTATTTTTGCATAGTCTATGCCTATCGTGGCATTAAATTCCTTCTCTAAAAATGAGAGTATATCCTCTAAAATATTCAAAATGTGCCATAAACCAGCCCCCTCCTGCTCTATAAATCGGGGAAAATACACACCTAAACACTTTGGAGAGAAAACAACAACCTTAACCGACGGGAAGTTTTTGCTGGTGTATGCAAAAACCCTGTTCTTAAATTCCTTATATTTGGTTTTGTGCAGTTCATCTCTGGTCAGGATTGTTGCATAATACCCTTCAAAATGAACATATCTTATTCGCCCTTTTTCCGCAAGGGCGAGTAGTGACCCTGCTTTCTTTGCCATTTCAGGAGAAGTGAAAACATAATATGGGTTGATTATGCCCGCTTCCCGCAGTTTATGCAGGTAATATCTTACTGTTCTTTCTCTCCATCCCAACTCGTTTGCCAGCACCAGCGATGTCAGTTTCCTTTTGTAATGTATATCATAATACCACTTGAATAGAGCCTGTAACAAACTAACCAACCTATTAGGTTGACGGCAACGATTAATGGCAAAGTCCACAATATCCCCTTTTCCACCAGCATTTATCCCTTTCTTCATTTGAACTCCTTCTCCAAGAACAAGCACTGCCTATCTTGGTCATCAAATCCTATGCTGTATTTGACCAGAGGATTACCTGAGCCAACAACAACACTTTTTAGAAGATCAGGTATTGGGATATAGGTGAATAATTTGCCTTTTCTGTTGATATAATAGACCTTATACGGCTTCAGGTCATAACCCTCGGTGGGATTAAAGTAGAATACTATAACTTTGTTGGCTCTCCGTCTATGTCCTTACTCTTAAAACAAATAGGTGTTTGCATCGCAGCACATGGTGTTACGACGCCGTAACATACTCAATAACAACTCCTATTTATATTTTATGTAACGGTATTACACAACAAAATCATATATATTAGAGAATATAATTGCTGACGGCATGAGACAAGATTTATAAAGGTAATAATTATAATAACTCATATAACAAAAAAACAATAAGAAAGAGATAAAAAAACCCGAAATGTTATTGGCACAACGAGTAGGTATTAGTCATTTTCTACCCTTGGCGCCAGAATGAAGGTGAGGCTGACCCGATTCATGGTGTTGTAATCAAGCCTTAAAGGATAATCCTTGTTGAACTGGATATTCACCTCATCAGCAATCTTTGCGCCGCCAATCATCTTCTTGAGGTATTCAATGGAGTATTTTGCACGGATTTTTTCTTCTGTCTTATGCTCAATCTTGACCTGATCGCTTGCCTTCATCTCGATATTTGCCTTTGAAAGGTCGCCTTCTGCTGAGACAGAGAATTTTCCCGGCTCGACAGAAAAGACAACTGATTCTCCAATAATGTCTACATCTTCTATTGCTTCAGTGAGGATTTTTGAGTCCGTGTGCACCTTCACAGGGAAAGAAAGCTCTGGTATTCTTTGCTCTTTTTCTTCCATGTCAATCAATGGGAGGTGAAATGTCCTGATGTTATTTGACTTGAGCTGGATTTTGAGCTTGTTGTCATCGAGCTCAAGGGTGCAGAGTGTCTCTGGCTGCTTGACGTTGTATTCGATGAATGCGGAGCTGAGCAGCTTAAAGACAACCATTGCGACGGATGCTGGGTCCATGGCGATGAGTTCTACTGCATCAGGGGTCACCTTGAACCTTGCCTCGTTAACAAGATCAGAGATAAGAGAAATGCTCTCCTTTAGGTATTTTGGTTCGGCAAGCGCCAGTTTCATGGTAAATTACCCCCTATTAGTGAAAGTATAGAGGGAGGAGCTTTATAAGGTTTTTGTTGTTGGAATATCTACATCGAGGGTGATTATGGCAGGGAAAGGGTTCTCCCGTCATCGAGGAGTACCGATTTATAGCCCATCTCCCTTGCCAGGTCATGAAGAACTATACGCTTCTTTTCCGGGCCGTGGCTTGGAACGATCGTCTTTGGATTCAGGATAGTGATGAGATCTTTTAGGTCTTCCCGGCTTGCATGGCCGGAGACATGGACATCCTTGAAAATCCTCACTTTTCTTGCCCTCAGCTCCCGTTCCATGCGGTCCCTGTTGTCAATGTTTACCTGGTTTGGGATGACGCTGCAAGAGAAAATGACATGATCATCTGGCTCTAAGATGAAATCAAACTGATTGCTTATCAATCTGGAAAGAACGGATTGGGGCTCTCCCTGATGGCCGGTCATGACAATCAGGTATTTTCCCTTGTTCTTCTGTACTTGTCTTAGCTTTGTTGCAATCTTATCCTTAAATCCGATGACTTTTGCCCTGTCAGAGAACTTTACTTAGCCGGGAGATGTGGGACGAGAATGTGGTTACAATAATTGCTTTTCCCTTGGACCGAACACCGAGCATGACATCCCTGAGCATCTCTTTTGCGACGGCTTCTGAAGGAGTCTTTCGCTCCTCTCCTGCATTAAGCGACTCGATAATGAGAAGCTTTACTCCTTCCTTTCCAATTTGCTCGATTCTTTCCAGGTTTGGTTTTTTCCCAAGAACAGGGGTGTTGTCGAGCTTGAAGTCATTTGCGTAGACAATGTTTCCTTCCGGAGTGTGAAGGCAGACCATCGCGGTGTGAGGAATGGAATGGGTCATGTTAATGAATTCAGCCGTTATTGTCGGAGATACCTTGTATGAGCCGTTCACCGGCACTTCCTTGAGCTTGTTTGGGATAGAATAATTGTTGTCCTGAAGGATCTTCTTTATGACTGCAATCGTGTATGGTGTTGCGACGATGTCTTGAGGGATTTTCTTTCCAAGATAAGGAACCGCTCCGATGTGGTCTAAGTGCCCGTGGCTTGGGATGATCACCTTGATATCTCCCATCCAGGATTTTATTGGGGTCAGGTTCGGAATTGCACCGATCCTGGTGAGAATCTTTGGATCAAGATTCGGGTCTTCCCTGTCTTCAGTGTATTGGACAAACTTATCCACGTTGAGTCCCATATCGAGGAGAATCACCTCATTGCCTACCTTGATTGCGTGCATGTTCATGCCCACATCATTATGGCCGCCAAGAACAATGTGTTCGATCATCTGATGGTTTTTCTTCTGTTGGTATAAAAATATATGGGATGAAAATTCAGTTGCCATCCTCTCCTTCTTCTTTTACTAGCCATTCAGCAACAACAATGGCACAGACGGCTTAGCCCAATAAAATCGAAGATTTTATGGGTGCCAGAAATGCAAAGCATTTCTGTGCGTCTCTAAGCCGAGCTTTTCCTTGAAAAGCGGTCTGATGCCATTATTGTTGTTGCTGAATTATTCCTCTTAATCATCTGCGCCAGTTGTGTTGGCGTATACACTTCTTTCTTCTAAACCGCGATATCTTTATATATGCTGAAAATCATGCAGGGGTATGGAAAAAAAGGGTGATGCGTTGAATATGACCCTTATATGGGTTATTGTTATGTTAGTTGCTGGTGTCACAGTCATCTTATTTATTAACATCATTAAAAAGTTCAATGGACCATGAACAAGAAAGGCGACCTGATGGAGACATTGGTAAAGATTATCCTGATCTTATTAGTTGGAGGCATCCTGCTTTTTGTTGTTGTTGAGGTAAAGAATTGGCTGTCAAAAACCGTCGAGGTAGAAAAATGCAGAATCAGCGTTCTTGCTGCTGCAAACCTTCGGGTGGGGCCAAATGAGTTCATCGACAAGATCTCCTGCAATCCCTCAACGCTCGAGTTCACCGCCAAAGGAAGCAAGCGTCTTCAAGGAAATGAAAAAGAGATCGTGAAATACGAAGATGATTCCATAGAAAAGGTGTGGGAAGGAACTGTCAGGGGAATTGCTGATGAGATGTATACCTGCTGGTACCAGTTCGGGCAGGGGAAGGTAAATCCGTTCCCGTCGAATGAACTGAAAGGGGAAGCATATTGTTTTGTGTGCTCGCAGATGTCCTTCACTCCCCAGCTCGCTGAGAAATTCGAAGGGCAGATTGATTACGCGTTCTTTAAGGCGTTTATTGATACGAACAAGATCTCCAGCGCCAGCGAAACAACGTATGCAGATTATTTCTCTTATTCGTGGTATGAGGACATACTCCTTTCAGGATATCTTGTCACGAAGAAAAATGAAGAAGAGATGGAAACTGCATCAATTGACCTCACGCAACATTACGCGCTCGTGTTTGTATACAGCTCACCTACACTATATGCAAAGATATCACCCTATATCTATGGCGGGAACATCGGTGCAACGATGGCTGCTGGAGGGATTCTTACTGTCCCTCTCTCTCTCTACCTTTATGACCATTCAGAGGATTACAGAAATATGCTGCTGGAAAACGCGAATCCGACAGCGGTGATGTACCTCACACCATTAACCGATATCAATGCTATTGGCTGCACGCAAATGCCCTACTAACAATGGTAAAAATGTCAATGGAACTCCTTGTATCATTAGTCTTAGGGTTACTTTTCCTCTGGCTGATGATGAACGTTGTTTCCATGACAAGGGAATCTGCTGCTGAATATGCGACGCACAAAACGTGCAGGGATTCTGTAGATATCCATACAACGTCAAAACAATTGCATATCGACGCAGAAAAGGAATTACAATGCGGCACAGTTGTTCGGAATGTTGGACGAATGACAGATGCACACCTCAAAGAACTCATCAAGGAGGAAGCGTACTGGTGCGGCTGGCAGTATCAATGGGGAACAAAGGAGCTTTATTCCTCAGATGGAAAATATTGCTCTTTGTGCGCACATATCCACCTGAAGAAAAACAAGAAGATGACGGTGAACCTGGCTGATATCTTCCCCGCATCCGATGATGAAAAGAAAACATATGAAGGGAGCTTTGGGAGCTTTGAAGAACCTGAATATAGCCTTTCTCCAGAACAGATCGGGACGTTTGAGATAGACACGTCAAAATATGACCGATATGATGTTGTCTTTGTGTATATCAAAGGAAAAGATGCTATTGAAGAAATAGGGAACAGGCAAAAATCGGTCGCTGTTGGGGCAGTTGGCGGTGGCAGCCTAGTTGCGGCAGGGCTTGGGGCTGGATATGTTGGGGGGGCGATTGTGGAAGCGACGGTGGCTGTTGGGGCAGTTGGGGCTGCAACGGCCACTCCCGGAGCTGCTGCTGTCATGGCTGGAGGAGCTGTCTTGAGCGCCGTGGCAATGCCCCTGCTTATTGTCGGTGGAGCTGTCATCATCGGAGCAGTTGTCTATAACCATTATTTTGCGGAGCAGCCGCCAGAGTGGGTTGCAATGAGGGTGCTCATACCCCACGATGCAGGATACATGAGATATTATGGATGCGAGGAACTGGCACAGAGCGTGGAAGGGTCGTATGACTCTTGAACCCGAAAGTTATTTATATGCTGTTTTGGAGAATAAAGGGAATGATGAATAAAAAAGGTGACCAAAACACAATCCTCTATTCAATCATTGCAGGGTTATTGCTTTTATTAGCCGGGTATGTCATTTTGGGGCCAGGAAAAGCCGCATTGTTACGCTTATTCACCAGAATTCAATCTATACTGAGGCTAGGATGAAAAAAGGAGAAGTGAACTGGGTTATCATCGGGCTCATTATATTACTTCTCTGTGTTGGCATCGGATTTGTCATCCTTCATTATATCAAAAGCTCAACCGCATGGCTTGGAGGTGTTGGATGAATAACAAAGGGGAGCTCTCTCTTGCCATGATCGTCGGGTTCATCATTGCAGCAGTAATCCTTATAATCATATTAGTCTTCATCAATAGAAATGCAGGTGAATTTAGCAGGACCGGATCAGATTGTGCAACTTTTGGAGGCACTTGTGAACCACCAAAGGCAGCCTGTGACACCAAAACAGGAGAAGGGTGTGAATGCACAAATGGGTTTCTCTATAAAGGATCATCATGTACTGAGGAAAAAATATGCTGCGTTACCCTAAAATCCTAAACAAGAAAGGAAATGAAATGCCACTATTGTTGGTTTTTTTTATCCTTGCTATTGTCTTCTTACTTGTCTATATCTCCATTGCCCGTCCGATTTGGGCCAAGTTCCATGAATCAACCTCTGAAGCAACTAAACAACCATGTTTAGAGGGCAGCACTTGCAAGGAAACATGCGATGCAAGTGAAAGCACCATTCCAGGATCTTATTGCAAAACAGAATCAGTCCTCAATGGAAGATGTTGCGGACCGGGAGCCTCCCCTTAAGATGAAACGACTATACAAGAAAGGCAGCAGCGGCGAATTCCACCTCATTGACCTCATCCTTGGATTATTGGTGCTTGCTGCGCTGGCTTACGCACTTATTGTCTATGGTATCCCTTGGGTTAAAAATCTTGGGAACCAGGGAAATGAACTCTCTGATAAAAATGCAGAATACTCTTCTGAGTTCTTGAATGATAACAATGGCGATACCCCTACGGAATCAGACATTGATGATGGTTCAGCGGACACAGGAGATGCAGATCCGACAAGGCCTGCCAACATTCCCGGCCAAGCGGGTGATTTTGCTGATATGCCGCCAACACTCACAAGCATCAGTACATGTACTGCGTTTGGGAGCTATTACGATTTTCATCGAGATGACGCAAGGAATACACAGTGCTGGTTTGGCAGCAATGACCCTTATGTGATCTCTGTGAAATATCTTGGAAAAGCTGCACGATGCGACTACCGCTTTAAGGCATGTTGGTACAATAAAGACGATGGGAGCACAGTTGATTGCAAGATCTATATAACCCAGAATAATGCTGAAAATGACAAGGTTGCACTTGTTGGCGGTATCGTACACAATACAAACTACCAGGCAGGGTTCTTACGTTGGATGCAGTGTCTTGAATATGTCAATGTCTTTCTTACTAAAGGATAAACCACAAACCCTTTAAACTCTAAATATTGATTCTTGGCCATGCTCAGGAAAAGAGGTGGCGGGGATACAGCTGTCCTCACGGAAATCATCTATGGCCTCGTGACAATACTCATCATTGTCTTTCTTGTCTCTTTTACCGTCAGCATCTATGAGTTCTTCCAACCAAAGCCAAACCAAGGAACACAGCGAAGCCTTGATTTCCTGGTCGGAGCAATCAAGACAGACCTGAAAGAGGACGGGCAGTCGCGTCCAGTGCCTTTTTTCATCCAGCAAAACAAGGCAGTCATCGCGTTCAACAAGGATGGGAGTGTGTATCATAATGCGGGCACGTGGAATCGGGACCAGGAAATCAAAAGGCCCCCTAGCCTGAAATGCATGAACCAAGCATGCATCTGCATCTGCAACAACAGGATGGCTGGATCAAACAATGACTGCCAGGACAAGCCAATCTGCGAAAATCTCCCTGGAATGGGCATTGACTATATCTTTGTCGAGCAGCGATTTGTTGGGAATGAAGGAAAGATGATTGCAGATCATGGCCTTGGAAGGGCAATGCATCCGAATGCCGAATATTTTGTCTTCCTGCCTGATGTGAGCGCCCTTCGGGGGGCGGCAAACCTTCAAAGTCTCATGGCGTCTCGGGAAGGTGATACACTCTTTATCAATGCAGCAGCAGAAAATGGACAGATCTGCTGCAAAAACCTCAGGGTATGGTTCTTTGGGGCAAACAATTACGAGTATTATATCAGGGATGGGAAGCCCTGCTTTGCCCGTGACACAAAAATCGAGATGAGCGAGTGCGAACAGCATCAAGCTGCTGTCAAACCGTAAACATTTATAAACGTCATTTCTTTAAATTGGCTGATGAGGAAAAAGAGGCTGGGCAGACAGGGGAATGCGGCAGTAAAAATCATCATGATGCACGTGTATTACCTGCTCATCATTGTCTTCTTCTTTGTTGGGTCACTCGCTTTTGCCAGGAGCATGGTCAAGACAACAGTCCTTGAGAAGAACTGGCATTCCCGGCAATTTGCCTTACAGCTGCAGACATTGGAGATGGCCCCCGGGACGGTGGCATACAAATATGGCCCAATTGACCCCAAAAAATACAACCTTGCATATACCTTTGGAGAATATAAGGTTGAATCTGAAGAGGATGACGAGAGCAAGATACCAATCATGTATCCTTACATCTCAAACCCCGTGATTGCTGTCACAGAAAAGAAGATTGCACCCCCGAGCACTAACAAGTACCCCATCACCTTTGTCAAAGATAATAAGAAGGTATCCATAGCCCTTGGGGATCAACGGTTTACAACAAACTCATTGACGTGCGCTCCTCTTGATGGCGGGCTGAGCTTTTCTACTATCCTTATAGATATTGGCTCTGGAGGGGACAGCACGACCCTTTATGTCGAAGATCCACAATCACTCCAGACAAGGACACTCCTTCTCCACTACACATCTTTCTCTGACGGTGTTGGGATTTTTGCTGTGCTCAACCCGGAAACAGGACATTATGAGATGACAAGGACTGATACTGGAGAGAAAGAAGAGTTACAGGAGGTGAGCACTCCTCTTGGAACAGGGATTTCAATGAAAAAAAATGGACAAGGATACTCACTCTATTCAGATGGCACGCTGACTTCTCGTCTCTACCAGGGGGAGGGAGCCTCTAAGATACCATACCTGCTCCCTCTTGCCCAACAACTTGCGGCATCACTCCCTGGTGCAACAATCCCCTTTGCTTCGCCCGATCATTTTCTCATCCCACTAAAACGCTTGAGGCTTGCCCAACAAGCAGATATGATCATCTCTCTTTCTCTCAATGATGAGGAAGAACCAACGGCCCTTGCCTATTATTCAAACCAAGATGATCATTCCCTCCAAAACATCAATGCACGATTTGCCTGCGGTTTACTCAACAATCTCCAATCAGAACTATCAGAAACACAACTCCAGATCGCACCACCCTTGCCGATTACTCCAACAGGAGAAGATGACGTGCTCTCAACTGGAAAAATCGCTGTTAAATTAGCAATTGGTTCACCTAAATCCCCTGAATCGCTCATGATGCTCAAGGAAAACCAAGACCTTATCACAAATGCTTTCCAATCATCCCTTGCATCGCTGCAAACAGCCAGACCATCAATTGCTGGTGAAGCGCCAATACCAATTACACCATGACCACTCCATTCTTCCGGAAAGGGCAATTAACGCTTAGCCTCTGGATCACGTTTACCCTGCGCCTGATGTTCATGATACTTGTTCTTGTCACTATGCTTGCCCTTGTCCGTATGTATTTTGTCACCAATATTGACACATCAGCCACTGAATCATTGCTCTTTACTGAACGATTGCTCCAAACACCAGGGCTGCTCTCCTCTACTGATCCACTCACTGGAGAGAATTATGTCGGGACGCTGGACATGGCCAATTTTAACACCACTATCCTTGCGACAAAGCTTGACCTTCCCCGGAACGATTATCTTGCAGCAAAATTGACCCTGGATTTCCTTCGCGAGCCTCGGGAAGAAGAAATCTATTTTAATCCTGACTGGTACCATATCTGGAAAGAACTCTTGTATATGGAAGGGCAACCTCCGAAGCAATTCATCGAGAGAAGATATGTCCTTGTCAAAGACAGGCCAACAACAAAGATCTGCGATGCGACGCGGGCTAGCTATCCAGACCCGGTAAAACTCTGCATGACCCCCTCTGACCTTGGACAGATAAGGACCCTTGCTTCAGGAATCCCCCATTACTCCATCACTTTTGAGCAGTTGGCCGAGGGGAACATCGAAGAATGCTGCACTGCCATTGTCATCGGATCGGACAAACAACTCACAAACCTCAACACAAACTCGTATGATGCAAACCTTCAAGCATACACAAAACCAGTGCTTGTGGAAGACAAGGCAATCAACCTGCTCTTTAGATTAAAAAATATTCCAAAGCATGTTGGATCACCAAATTCACCTCCTGTCCATCTCGGGCAAGGATATACCCTGAGTGATTCTGAGGGGCATGCAATAACAGAAGCTACCGTTTCCCTCCATGCCGATTGGCCAAAAGTCAATGGGGGAGAGCAACATGTATGGGGAGAGACTGATACAGGAGAGACCTACCAGGTTATCTCATCAATTGACCAGTGGCATGCCATCGCTCTACGGGAACATACTGCCATCAACGAAGCCCTCGCAAAGCAATTCCTCCTCGATTCCCTTCATCTGGCGGAATTACCAGCCCCTTCAGGGGAACGATATGAGAAACCGCACTATAAGCCAGCAATGCTCACTGTGGAGGTGCTGATGTCATGAAGAGAAAAGGACAGATCACCACCGTCATCCCTGATGTCATCGCCATACTTGTCTTCCTTGTCCTAACACTCCTCTTTATTATTGCCATCAGGATAGACCTTGGGGTGTGGGTGCATGGGAATGATGTGGCATCACCCGAAGGAAAACAAAAGACATTCACTGTACTTGGCAATTATACTCTTGACATTGTGGAAAATGATTATCTCCTTGCCCTTGCCCGAACACCGGTGCCTCTTCGTGACAGGACAGTGATGTTCTCAGAACTACTCACGGAAATCTATGAAAAATCCGCTGCTGGAGAGATCACCCTCAACAAAAACAATGAAGATGAAAGAATCACCTCTCTTTGGCGAACTGTTGCAACAACCCTTGATACTACAATCGGGCCAGACTGCTACTGGCTCACCATCACCTTCCCCAATGGACGTATGATCTATGGTTATTCTTATGAGCCCGATGCAACCTCAACTATTACCGGCCCCATCAGTGATGAAATGGGGTATCTCGATCAAGTATCAACAATTTCTATACCTGCCAAAGATGCAAAACTCATCAATATCAGCATCGGCTTTAAAGACTGGTTCAAGATGACCGAGGCAGGGTTTGATATTGTTTCTGAATGCAAACGGGTCAAGCCAGAGGCAATCGTTGCAGCATCCAGCTATGGAGAATATTTCTGGGCACTGCGAGGGAAAGATATCTACGAAGAAAAAGAACAGGGCGTGACTTCATAATATGAAAAAAGGAATGAAAAAGAGGGCACAGTACTTCAATGTCATGATAGTCATCGGCTTCATGATAGCTATGACCACCATCTTCATCGGGCTTCATTCCAAATACCGTGAGATCACAAAAGAGCCCATCGGCAGCAGGCAATTCGAGCTTGTGAAGTCATACCAGGAAGCAGAAAAATTCCAATTATACCTAGAGATTGCTGCGTTGTATGCTGCAGATGAAGCATTCAAGAAGGTAACAGAGCGGCCCGGGGAGTTTATCACAGATAATGGATGCGGGTCGTATGGGGGTGGGGAAAATGAAGGCCCCTATATCCTTTGGGAGGATATGGGAAAAGAATGTTATCCTTCCAAATCCTCATTCGAACAGGCATTTGAAAACCAGTTCAACCTTGAGCTCAAAAAGTATCTTGAGGCTTATCCTGGGACGGTCAGCAGGAAAGATTATGAAGAACGCCTGAAAAAAGCTGAAGAACAGGAGATTCAACCAATAGACCTTGCTGCTGAAGAATATGTACCTGCTGAGGATGCTTCTGGAATCGAGGGGATATCAGGAGAGGTGCCAGATGGATAAGGCGGCACCCTTCGTCATTCTCCTTGTCCTCGTTCCACTTGCTCATGCGCTTGCACCATTAGAGATTGTGCTCCCAGAAAAATTCCACGTTTCCTTGGGGAATGGTGCGGTGTATGGGACAGCATCAGAGGATCTCATTGTCCATCGAGCAATACCTGAAGGAGAACAGATGCTATCCACTCAATGCCAAGAAGGGGGCCAAGCATGGCGATGGCCACTGGATTTTGACCAGAACAGAATTGTTGCGTGCTGGCATGAACAAAGAAGCTACAGCCTTCACTCAGGCATTGATATTGGGGCACCTGCAGGGTCTCCTATCTATGCTGTTGCGAATGGAGATGTGCTGTATGTCCAGAGAGGATGCGTTGCAGGGAATAAGCGGTGTGGGCATGGGTATGGAAACTTTGTCCTCATCAAACATGGGGACTATTGGGTGCGCTATAATCATATGGTACGGGTTGAACAAGGCATTGAAGAAGGAGGACATGTCACCCAAGGACAGGTCATTGGAAAAGTTGGCAATACCGGCTATTCATTTGGTGCACATCTCGATATGAAGGTATATGATCATGAGCCATCAGAGGGGGAATACCAAACAAACATAGATCCTTTCTGCATGTATCCTCAAGAGTACATCGACAACACAGTCAATGCACAATGGGTCGCACGAAATACTGGCTTTGCATCCAACAGGGTTGGTCGCTGCGAGGACTCCCGGCAACGAAAGACCTGTGAAGGAATCACTCCACCCGTGTCCAGATCTTCCTGCAGTGAAGAGAGCCTCGGAACAGTCATCGTCCTTGACCCCGGCCATGCAACAGAAGATAGGGGATATCTTGGGGAAGGACTGGAATATACTGAAGGAGGGCATAACTTCCTTGTTGCAAAAGAGGTGCAACGGGTGCTGGAAAGCAGAGGATATACTGTTATCCTGACACGCGATGATATCAGGAAGGATTGTTTGGGAAACACCTATCCAGTAGGGGTCGCAATTCCTGAATCGCGAGTCAAAGAAGACTTCCTCTGCAGGAAAGGAAAAGCGATCAACAATAATGCAGCAGCTTTTGTGAGCATCCATTCAAATGCTGGGGGAGGGAGCGGGCCTCTTGGCATTGTTGCATGCCAGCATCCAGGGGTAAAGGAAGATGGAGATATCAATTATGCCAGCGACACACAATGCCCGCCTGGCACTTTAACCAGTCAATCAAAAGACTTATCACATAAGATTACCGATGCAATTGCACAACACTTTGGCTTTTCCACAAAACAATATTGGGGAGGAGATCCAGGCGTCCTTGAAGGACTCTTCATGCCGGCTACTTTGGTGGAGATATTCTTTCATGATAACAGGAACGATCTTGCGAAGGCCAATGGGAAAGACAGGGATATGGGAGAAGCAATTGCCCAGGGCATCATGGACTATGTCGGGCCGCCAAGAGCTGCCGGTTCATCTTCTCAAATAACACAATCAACTGAACCTGCCAAATGCCAATATGTTGTAGATAAAGCGGAGGAATACCTTGGCACTGGCTATACTCGTCATGCAGGCGGACTTGTGAACCCTGCACAAGCGAGAAGTGCTGGTACCACATGCGCTACCTTTGTACAATCAGTTTTCCATTATGCCGGTTTGCAAAATCCTACCGGCAATGGGAATGCCATATGCCCCTACACAAGCAGAAATGTTGCAACGGGGGCCATAATAAACGGGAAAAATACAGGACTCATGATCCCCCTTGGGACAAACCCTGATGTGCTCCAGCCAGGGGATGTGTTCGCCGCTCACAGCAGAGGATCGCCAGCATATGGACATACAGGAATATATGTTGGGAAAGGAGACATAGAAAACGGTGAATTTGTACCAGACCCTGGCGGAAAACATATCTTCATCCATTCAGTTGGGCCAGTAAAATATGGAACATATGAGCAGCTCTTTGGTCCTGGAAAATGGTGGAATCCGGTGTATCAATTTTGCAGGCACGTAGAATGTCAATAAGAATACCAGAAGTCATCTTTGGAATGAGTACGATCTTCCTTATCATTGTTGTCTTTACCGCTCCCTTTACGATCACCGGTCTTGTTACCTACCAGATGAGCGAGCCAGATTTCTCAAACCTCCTCTCTGACCAGGACTTTGAACGGTGGGACAGTGCGACAAAAGACCAGATACAACTTTTTTTTGAGCAAAAGAATTCCTGGCTCAAGGACCCTCTTGAAGGGAAGCACCCCTCAGAGGTCATCTCCCAGATCGCTGAAGAATACAAAGTGAACCCCCTCCTTATCCTTGCACGAATGCAAACCGAGCAGAGTGCGGTGGAAACATCGACTCCTTCTGCGAGGCAAAGGACTGCATTGACTGGGTGTGGCTGTCCTAATGTTGGCGGGTGCAACCCTAAATATAGCGGTGTTTATGAGCAATTAACCTGTACTGCACAGCTCTATAGAAAATGGTATGATACCGGGAAAGGATTCACATATCCAAGGGAGTTTGCACAAGATCAATGGGAACGAAGAGACTTCAACTGGGGGATTGCCGGAAAGAACCAGCAGACTGTCAAGAATGCAGCAACCTACGCTCTCTATAAATATACCCCCCATACCTATGATTACCATCTTAGGACGCCTGGAGGCGGCAATTATCTTTTCATCAATCTCTACCAAAGATACATGCAAGAATTAGGGGTGCTGCCACAAACAAGCGGCCAGCTAACTGAAGGAGAAGAATCCACTACCATCCTTACCTTTTCATCACCCTTCCAGTATATTACTCATCCTTCTTTCACGATACAAGGCGACTATGATCTTACATCCCACCTGAGTTCTTATAGAGAATATATCCTGATGGCCCAACGAGTCAAAGAACAATTCCTTGAGTGCATGAAGAAAGGAAGCGACGTTGCCGGGAATGATAATCCCCAAGGAGACAACGATGCAGAGTCATGTGCTGCGTTTGCAAAAAGGCAGGTGCGGCCGCTCTTATTAGGTTATGAGCTTACCGGAGAAGATGAACCTGGAGCATTTGCCCTGCTCTTTGATGCTGGTGTTGGAAGATTTGGGCTCCTCCTCGCTGATACTATCTCTCCAACACCCATTGTGCCTGACGGGACGAGCTTTATCGATGAAGACCGGTCCACCATCCCCTCAGCTGATGGGAAAGGAGCTCTTCTCTCCTGGGGATACTCCCCTAGCTCTGATATCGAAAAGTACCGGGTCTATTGCTCAGATGAAGAATTTTCCGCTGACGATTTCAAGACAATCAACACAAGAAAAGCAAAAGATATCAGGCGGGTTGGTATTGGGTTACCTCTTTGCAACAGCATGTTCATCCCTGATTGCGGCTATATCATCAAGGAAGATGGAAATGTTGAACATAAGCCCTTTGTCCCTGAAAAAACGTACTATTTTACTGTTGTTGGGATAGACGAAGTGCCGATTAGAAGCCAGGGCATCACTGTCGCGTCATGGACAGCCAAAGAAAAAGAAATTGGCTATACTGAAGATGATGATATTGTGTGCATCCCTCAGCTAGAGCTTGAACCTGAACAGGAAGAGATGCCTGTGATTCCAGAAGAACGCAGAGAAGAACAGACCCTTCCTCCCTCTTCACGAGTGCTCGCTGTTGGAGATTCCATCACTCAGCATGGATACTTTCTCAATTACCTCTCTTCCCGCTGCCCTTCTATCCAGTTTGATAAGATCGGCTACTCAGGGTGTTCTGCACAACTCATCTCTAGCTGCTTTGTCAATGGACAATCAGCAAATGCAGCATGTCTTCGAAACTGTCTTTCTCCCCAAGGGGAAGTGGGATCATTTTCTCTTGATTCTTATGATACGGTGATCATCCTTGCAGGAGTAAATGAAGTGAGCTACCAGCAGCCTTCCGTGACTGAGGAAGCGCTTTCCCGGATGTATGCAAAGGCAAAATCTGAAGGAAAAAAGGTTATCGCGCTCACTATCACCCCCTGGAATGGGGCATCTGATACCGCGAAACAAAGGATACAACAAATCAACTCATGGATACTCTCAGAGCCACAAAATGTTGATGTGGTTGTTGATACGTATGCTGCCCTTGATAATGGCAGTGGGCAGATGGGTGGAGAGGATACAGGAGATGGACTCCATCCAAACCAGCAGGGAGGGGATAAAATGGGAGAGGCAATACGGCAAGCATCTTTTCCCACCTGCATATAATCCATAACATGCCTCTCAGATAAACAACCAGTGTTCTCCTAAAAATCTATTACGGGAAGATCTCACCAATAATCTTCGTTCTCCCTATATATCTGACAACAACAAATTATATAAAGCATGCGCTGATTCGCCTTCTAATGATCTCACTGCCTTTTGAACAGGTTCTGGCTACTATCCAAGCAAAGTCAGGCTTATCTGATGAAGATCTCAAAGGGAAAATAAGGCAGAAGATGGACCAGCTCTCCGGATTGATATCCAAGGAAGGCGCTGCCCATATCATCGCAAACGAGCTTGGCATAAATCTCTTTGAAGAGTACCAGGGCAAGGTGAAGCTGAATAAGGTGCTCCCGGGGCTTCGGGAGTTTGAAGTCACAGGCAAGGTCATGAATAAGTATGATATTCGCACATTTACACGAAAGGATGGAGGCGGGGGAAAGGTATTGAATATCGTGCTCGGCGATGATTCAGGATCTCTCAGAGTCGTTGGCTGGGGGGCACAAGCAGATGTCCTTTCTGGTGCAAACGTCGGAGATATCCTGAAAATCAGCAATGCTTATACAAGAGACAATCAAGGAACAGTCGAGATCCATCTGAATGAACGCGCAAGCGTTACCCTGAACCCCCCTGGGGTTGTCATCAACGAGGTCAAAAGCGGGGCAAAACCAGTCATTACTGCACAACGAAAGAAAATTGCTGAATTGATCCCTTCTGAGAGTTCTGCTGAACTGCTCGGCACATTAGTGCAAATTTTCTCACCGAATTATTTTGAAGTATGCCCTGATTGCGGAAAGCGAGCCCGGCCAAAAGAGGATGCGTTTTCATGCGATACCCATGGAAAAGTTGCTCCTGCATATTCTTATGTGATGAATGCTGTCTTAGATGACGGGACAGAGACGATACGATTGGTGTTCTTCCGGGACCAGCTGGAAAACCTACTCCAGAAAAAGAATCCAGAAATCATTGCCTACCGGAAATCTCCAGAGGAATTCGAAGCGGTAAAGAACGATCTCCTTGGCAATATCATCTCCGTCAAAGGAAAAGTGACCCACAATGAGATGTTTGGCCGAATGGAGTTTGTGGTGAATCATGTAAACCCCACACCAAACCCTGAGGAAGAACTCAAGCATATGCAAGGATAGGTTTTTATAGTCTTTTTTCTGTGTCTTTTTAGAGGTGTTTTATGCTGCATGAAGGGATCTTTGTTTTGTTGAGTGTTGTAATCACTGTGAAAGAAGGATGCACCTATGATGGAGGCTTTGAGGGCACACAGCTAGGAAGCGTCTGTGCAGTGAACCCCTCTGGAGAAGATAAAAGAGTTGAATATGAGACAACTTCCTCAACACTTTCTACTCCTGCCTCCCTTTTTGGAATCTGCAAGCGAGGGTCTGGAGAAGATGATATTGCACCTCCTTTTACATATTCCTGTAATGAAATACAAGAAGATGGTTCTTGCCCAGAAAGCACATCAGTTATCCCTCTTATGATTGAAGATACTAACCCTTCAGCATGTGTCCTTGCCCAAAATGGTTTAACTCTCTATCATGACAGCTATTATTTTCAATCACTGGAGATATGCAACCGCTTCTTAGATCGCCATATTACCCGTGATCCAACTAATGATATCCGCTCGATTAGCTTTGCGCTATTTCCTGGAACCGGCTTAGCGAGAGCGACTGCACAGGTTATTGACTCTACTGCCCTCCAGCGATTATCAGGTTCTGATAGTTGTCCGAGAACCACTACTACTGTGAATCGTTATGTTTGGAAACAGCCAAACTGGAATCAACTCCTCTCAATAAGCGAATTTTCTCAAGAAGAAAGTGTTTCAATAACTCAAATAAGAGATTGGATCAATAGCAAACCATCACGACTCAAGTCACTCACCTTTACTTATGACGGCGAGGAACATGACTTCGCTGAATATGTAAAACACCTCTCAAGGGAATATGATGTTAATCCCCTCCTTATTCTTGCCCGTATTCAAGTAGAGAGCTCACGGATAGAGTCTGGGAGAGCTCTTCCATCATCTTTAACCGGTTGCGGGTTTAATGATCGGGGAAGCAGGGCGTCTGGCCAAAGGGCGAGTGTTGCCGGACAATTGAAATGCACAGCTTCTACATACAACAAATGGTATCATCATGAACCAATTGAGAGTCCAATGATCCTACAAAAAGCTGGAAGACGGGTGAGTACACGAATTGATAATGCTGCAACATATTCTCTTTATATGTACACACCCCATCTCTGCACCCAGTTAAACAACCAAAATTCTTGTAATGATGGGGGGAATTATCTTTTCATGAACTATGTCTGGAAATATCATCTGGAGATTACCGGAGAACATTCCGATAGTTACCCTCAACAATAACTCTCTTCTTTCAGAGCTCAAGCATATGCAAGGATAGGTTTTTATAGTCTTTTTTCTGTGTCTTTTTAGAGGTGTTTTATGCTGCATGAAGGGATCTTTGTTTTGTTGAGTGTTGTAATCGCCATTAAAGAAGGATGCAATTATGGTGAAAGCTTTGAGAGCACACAGCTAGGAAGCGTCTGCGTTGTGAAAAAAGAAGGAGAGGATGCAAACATTGCGTACCAAGCCACCCCATCATTCTCTTCAGGCATGAGTCATCATTTTCTTTGCAAAGAGACAGACAGGCTTATTTGTTCTCAGGAAGAATGCGTTGAACGAATAACACTCACTTCTGATCCCCTGCAAGAATCTTTCCATCTTTGCATTGGAGAAGGGCTAGACCTCATCAAAGAAGGTGAGGGATATGTGTTTAGCAATGCAGGTTCTTGTGAAGCATTCATTGAACAGTATAGCCCCTCCCTTGATTTTTCTACATTATGGAATGTACTCACTCTTGTCTCTGGCGGTCCCCTCCCTTCCCTTACTGGAAGAGTTATTGCTGATATTCCCCCCACTAGTAGTTCATGCAGGCGGTATACTATTGAGACATCAATTGAAACACCAACACCAGGTTCGCGGACTGTGAGCGTTCAGGCTGACCGTGCGAGAAATCCCCAAAATGAAAACATCTGGCGATGGCCAACAAATGAACGAAGTTATAGGATAACAGGATGCTTTAGAGAAAACCGAGGAGGAAATGCCCACTGGGGGCTAGACCTTACCAGAAATCCTGGCAGCGCCTTTGAAGGAGAAGATATCTATGCTGTTGCCGATGGAACGATAAGACAAGTAGGGCGAAATTCCATTTTTGGCAATAATATCATCTTGCAAACCGGCAAATATTATGTCCAATACAGCCATCTTTCCTCTATTGCTGTCCACGAAGGACAAATAGTATCAAAACAAGACCGTATCGGCAGAGGAGGACATACAGGGAATTCTGAGGGCCCTCATCTTGATTTCAGGGTCTATAATTTCCTTCCAAATAGTGGAGCGGTCGTGCGAGATGAACAAAAAAGTTTTGACCCGGTCTGTTTCTATCTCCCAGGTTACCTTCAGGAGTTTAATAATCAGAGGGGGCTTGATTGGAGCTATGCCCTCGAAGGAGAACAAACGGAGCGGGGGAAGATGAGAAATGAGGGCCGATGTACTAAAGAACTCAGATATCAAAACTGTGAAGGGATCACTCCTCCTGGCTCCTCACTTGTCTGGATGAAAAAGAATGGTGTGATGCAGCTGGTTCAAACAGTTTAGCCTCACAGGACACCTATCTTCTCCTCTTTAAAGCACTATTTTTCCCACTGGACAACCTCATGTGAGGTATATAAACAACCCTTTCCCCTTATTCTTTGACATCTGCGGGTGTCTATCCTCAATTGAAAGAAAAAGCGAAAAGCAAGAGGGTAATATGGAAAAAAACCTACCTCAAACGAAATTTCGCGCTGGCGCAATCTGTGCGACAGTGTGGCAAAACGAAAATACCGGAAAAGACGGACAACCGACTTCTTACTTTAGCGTGTCCTTAGAGCGCGCCTACAAGGATAAGAAGGATGAGTGGCAAACCACCCACTCGTTTCGAACAGCAGACCTTCCTAAGGTGGAAGTGGTCATCAGAAAAGCGTTCGAATACCTCGTGCTGCAGCAAGCAGCATGATTTTTTTCCTTTTTTTTCCTTTTTTTCCGCTCAAATGTCGGAGCTAACATTCCATCTCCGGCAAAAATTCGGCAAGGAAAGCAACATTTCCCTGCCAGCCGTCATGATTACGGCAATCAATGGGAAACACATAAAAACCATCATTGCACTAGAATGGTTGGTGTGATTTCTCGAAATCAATAAAAAAGGTGAACGACAATGGCAAAGAATGGCGATGTCCAAGCAGTAGAACCAACAATTGAATTACGACCAAAAATGACAAAAGAAGAACCAAAAGAAATGAAGAAAGAAAAGACATTATATGATCTTCCGGGTGTCGGGGCGGCAACAGCAGAAAAACTGGAAGCAGCAGGATTTGTAGACCTGATATCCATAGCGGTTGCAACCCCTGGCGAACTCGTGGAAGTTGCCGGGGTGACTGACGCTGCTGCAAGGAAGATGATCCAGGGAGCCAGGTCAATGCTTGATATGGGCTTTGAGTCAGGAGAAGATGTGCTCAAAAGAAGAGAACAAGTCCTCCACATCACAACTGGCGTCAAAGCATTCGACGAAATGCTGGCTGGAGGGCTGGAATCTGGGTGCATCACCGAGTGCTACGGGGCATATGGGAGCTCCAAAACACAGCTTGCCCATGTGTTGGCTGTAAATATCCAGCTTCCCCACAATAAAGGCGGAGCTGATGGGGTTGCTGTCTATATTGACACCGAAGGCACCTTTAGGCCTGAAAGGATCATAGAGATTGCCAAAGGATCCGGATTAGACCCAAATAAGGTACTCAAAAACATCAAAGTTGCCCGTGCATTCAATTCTGACCACCAGATGCTGCTCGCTGAACGGGTTGAAGATCTGATCAAGAAGCAGGGACTAAATGTGAAAGCAGTCATCGTTGATAGCCTAACAGCACATTTCCGGGCAGAATTCATCGGCAGAGGAACACTCGCTGATCGACAACAGAAACTAAACAAGCACATGCACGTCCTCGCGAAGCTGGCAACCCTCAACAACCTCGTCGTCTATGTCACGAATCAGGTGATGGCAAGGCCAGATGTATTCTTTGGCGACCCCACAGAATCAATCGGCGGCCACATCGTGGCACACAACAGCACGTTTCGGATGTACCTTCGGCGGGGAAAGAAAAACACCCGCGTGGCAAAGCTTGTGGATTCTCCCAACCTGCCAGACAGCGAGTGCGGCTTTGTGATCACTACAGATGGGCTTCGGGATATCTAATCCCTTTTTTTTCTCTTTTTACCAAACCTTTATAAACAAAAGGCACTTTTTCATCGACGCTAGGCACGCCTAGCATAGCCGAAATAACATAAGGTGAAAAAAGGAAATGAACCGTAGAAATGATAGTTTAGTGCCCCCCGTTCGCGTTGGGGAAGAAGTTGATGTGAGAATCGAAGCAGTCGGTGGCAAAGGCGATGGGATCGCTAAGATCCAAGGATTTGTCATCTTCGTGCCAGGAACCAATGAAGGCGACGAAGTTCGCGTCAAAGTGAACAAAGTGCTCAACAAGGTCGGGTTTGGAGAGGTCGTTGGCAAGGCTCAAGGGCCAATTGCAGGAGGATCTAGTCCTAAGCGCGCGGCTGATGTTGTTCTACCGCCAGCAGACAAAGACAGACCAGAAGACTCAGAAGACTTTGGTGAAGATGACGATGAGCCATCTGACGATGTGGATTCTGAAAACTCAACTGATGATTTGGAAAATACAGAATCTGAAGACGATATGGACTCAGATTTTGATGACGAAGAGAAGAAAGACTAATTCTTTCTTTTATTTTTTTTTCTTATGCGAGCATTTATTGCGTTGCCATTACCGGGACATATCACCTCTGAACTTTCCCGTGTGCAGAACGGGTTCTACCTTCGCAATGTCAAGCTTTCTTATGTCAAAGATTTTCATTTGACGCTGAAGTTTCTTGGAGACATTGATGATAGAAAACGCCAAGAGATAGATGGAGCCCTCAGGAATGTTATTTTTTCCCCTTTTAGGCTGACGCTTTCTGATGTTTCAGGGTTTCCAACGAAACGAAAACCGCGAGTCATCTGGGCAGGCTTGAAAGAGAGCACTGATGTCATAGCTTTACAGCAACGCATTGATGCAGGATTGGCTTCCCTTGGTTTTACCAAAGAAAATGATTACACTCCCCATATCACGCTTGCCCGCGTCAAGTATATAGAAAACACAAAAAAATTTGAGGAGATGCTGGATCATCTTACTTTGCAGCCTGAGAAAATGGACATGGGCTCTTTTTGCTTGTTTAAGAGCGACCTTACCCCTGAGGGACCTTCCTATACTGAACTCCACCGCTACCTTGCCCACTCATAACCATGTTCTTCCAGATGCTCTGCCAACTCTTTTCCTCCGGACTTGACAATCCTGCCATCAACCATGACATGGATAGTGTCTGGAATGATATAAGACAGGATGCGCTGGTAGTGGGTTATCAGCAGGACCGATTTTTTCTCTGTCTTGAATGTATTAATGCCCTTTGCAACAATCTTTAGCGCATCAATGTCCAGGCCAGAATCAGTTTCATCAAGAATTGCTGTCGTCGGGTCTAGCGTGAGCAGCTGGAGAATCTCCATCCTCTTTTTTTCCCCGCCAGAAAAACCATCATTCACATATCTTTGAAGGAACAATGGATCAATCTTCAACGTTTCCATCTGCTTCTTGATAAGCTTCTTGAACTCTGGCAGGGGGATTGGTGATTTCCTCCTTGCATTGAGTGCTGTCCTCAAGAAATTATTGACTGATACACCTGGGATATCCAACGGATACTGGAATGAGAGGAATAAACCTGCAATTGACCGCTCATTTGGCTCCATCTCCGTGATGTCCTTTCCATCAAGGATAACCCTGCCTTTTGTGATCTCATAACCTGGATGGCCCATGATAGCCTGTGACAAGGTGGACTTTCCAGAGCCATTGGGCCCCATAATAGCAGCAGTTTCCCCTTCTTTTACCCCGAGGCTGAGCCCTTTTACAATTTCCTTTCCTTCAACGTTTACATGAAGCTTTTCAATCTGCAGCACTTTTCTTTCACCTAATCTTCTGAATCTTTTTCAACACCTTTGTTACGGCTTTTATCTCTTCTTTTGTGTTATACAGATAGAAACTTGCCCGAACTGACCCTTTCAAGCCAAGATGGTGCATCAATGGCATTGCACAGTGATGGCCTGCCCGAACGGCAATATTCTCCTTATCCAACAATGCAACACTATCAAGATGGTGCATACCATCAATCGTGAAAGAGATGATGCCTGCCCTTTTTTTTGGACCAATGATCCTGAGTCCTGGAACAGTCTTCCATTGCTCCATTGCTTCTCTCACAAGGGACTCTTCATGCAGATGGATATTCTCCATTCCAATGCCCTCAAGATAATGTATTGCGGCACTGCACATGACAGCCTCGGCAAATGGAGGGGTTCCTGCCTCAAACTTCCAGGGCAGAAGGTTCCATGTCGCATTTTCGTACGTGACAGATTCGATCATGTCCCCGCCAAAGAGGAAAGGGGGAAGGGACTCTAAGCGCTCTTTTTTCCCATACAATATTCCAAGGCCTGTTGGCCCTAGCATCTTATGGGCTGAAAAAGCAAGGAAATCACATCCAATGTCCCTGACATCAATTGGCATATGGGGAGCGGCCTGTGCTGCGTCAATGATCGATATAGCCCCAGCCTTTCCTGCCAACCTGACGATTTCTTTTACAGGAACAATAGTGCCAAGGACGTTTGAAATGTATGTGGTGGCTACAATCCTGGTTTTTTTCGTGATCATTTTTTCTGCTGATGGGAAGTCGATGTTTCCTTCTTTGTCGAGTTCGATATACCTCAGGATCGCACCAGTCTCCTTGCATACTTGCTGCCAGGGAACAAGATTAGAATGATGCTCTAACCTTGTCAGCACGATCTCATCACCCGCCCGTAATGATTTTTTGAGAGAATATGCCAAGAGATTCAATGATTCAGTCGTATTTTTTGTGAAGATGACCTCCTCTGGAAGCGCGTTCATGAATGAAGAAATGTGTTTTCTTGCGTTTTCGTATAGCACCGTTGCTTCCTCACTGAGCCGGTAGACACCCCGGTGGACATTCGCATTGTGCTTTTCATAGAATGTTCCCAGCTTTTCAATCACCTGCCTTGGCTTTTGCGATGTTGCAGCATTATCAAAATAGATCAGTCCAGATTCGAGAAATGGGAAATCTTTTCGCACCTTTTGATTATCAATCATTGCACCTTCCTCTCAATCAAATTTTTTATCAGCTCTTGCTCGTCTTTCCCTGGCACCTCAGCAATGATCTGCTCAAAAAATCCCTGCACAATCATCCTTGTGACCGTTGCCTTATCAATCCCCCTGCTCATCAGGTAATACTCCATTTCCTCGCTAACCTTCCCGATTGTTGCCCCATGGGAACATTTCACCTCATCGGTGTTGATCTCAAGATTTGGTATTGCATCCGCTTTTGCATCATCTGATAAGATCAGGGCATCGCTTTTTTGATACCCATTCGATCTTGCTGCGGGCGGCTGCATCTCAACGAGCCCCCGAAACAACGCCTTTGACTTATCCAACAGGGCACCTTTGAGCTTTATATCTGAAGCAGTATCCGGCGCTGCATGGACTGCATCCAGCCCAAGATCAAACTGCTGACTTTTGGAACTGCAATATAGCCCATGATTATTGCTCATTGCACCAGGGCCTGCCAGGATGCTCCTTGTATTGCTGTGGACCAAAGAAGAACCAAGGATACAATCGACCCAGGTGAAACTGGCATCTTTCATGACAGTTGCCGTCTTCCAGGAAAGGAATGCGCCATCCTTCATGTCCTGGACGGTGCTATACGTAGCCTTTGCTCCTTCATGAACAAATACCTCCACAGACCTTGAATATAACTCAGGGGATCCAGTGATCATTTCAATGAACTGTGCGCTTGATCCTTCCTCACAAATGATGAGCAGATGATCATGAGATCTTCCCTTCAGCAGTGTGGTGATTGTGACCGGAGTCTTTACCGAGCACTTTTTCTTGACCCTGATTAGAGCCCCGTTCCTCACATTCATCACATGATAATAAAAAAGCTTTTTCTTCGGGCTGATTGTAGAAAAAAACAATTCCTTGCTCTCTTTCAAGCCTATTGCTTTTTCCCAGGTGATCACTTCTATGTTTTCATCCTCGCTGATTGTTAACTCAGAATGGCACTGACGATCCTCATCTAACATCAGTGAGGATGTGTCAATCTCAATCCCTATCCCATACTTTAGCTCTAATACTGGCAAATCGTTGAACGCCCTTTCTGCTTCCTTCCTCCTTTTCTCTAGCCACTCTGCCATTTTTACCCAACAGACCCTTCCATCTCCAGTTCAATGAGCTTGTTGAGCTCTACGGCATATTCCAAAGGAAGAGCTTTCATAATCGGTTCAATGAAACCAGAAACGATCATCTGAACCGCCTGCTGCTCTGAAAGGCCGCGGCTCATCAGGTAGAAAATTTGCTGGTCACTTATCTTCCCAACAGTTGCTTCATGGCCGATATCCACATTCTTTTGTTTGATGTCGATGTACGGATACGTATTCGTCACTGACTCCTTGTCGAAGAGGAGGGCATCGCAGGCAACATTTGACTTTGCACCAACTGCGCTCTTATTGATTTTTAAGAGTCCCCTGTATGTGGTGATGCCATCACCTCTGCTGATCGATTTTGCGGTGACTGTGGATGCGGTCTTCTTCCCGATATGTATTATCTTTGCCCCGGTATCCTGGTTTTGGCCAGGCCCAGCAAAAGCAATGGAGAGATGATCAGCCCTGCTGTAATCCCCTTTCAGGACCGTTGAAGGGTAGAGCATTGTCACTCCAGAACCCATATTGCCGCCGATCCATTCCATCACCCCCTGTTCATCAACAATCGCTCTCTTTGTGTTCAGGTTATAGGTGTTTTTTGACCAGTTCTCAACACTTGAGTACCTGCATCTGGCATTTTTATGAACAAATATCTCCACACACCCTGCATGAAGAGAGTTGACATCGTATTGCGGGGCGGAGCATCCTTCGATATATTGGACTGATGCTCCTTCATCGATGATTATAAGAGTATGCTCGAACTGGCCGCCTTTCCTTGCATTCATCCTGAAATATGCCTGCAAGGGGAGCGGGACATGGACTCCTTTTGGGACATAAATGAACGTGCCGCCAGACCATACTGCTGCATGGAGCATGATGAACTTATGGTCATTTATCGGGACGCAGGTTGTCATGAAATATTTTTTTATGAGCTCTGGATGCTCTTTTACTGCAACGTCCATGTCTGAAAAGATAACCCCTTTTTCTTCGAGTTCTTTTTTTATCGTGTGATAAACAACATCAGACTCATATTGCGCGCCAACACCAGACAGTTTTGTTTTTTCCGCTTCAGGGATGCCAAGGCGCTCAAATGTCTTCCTGATGTCCTGAGGGAGGGCTTCCCAATCCTGCGCGTTCTTTATGGAATCCGGACGGTTGAAATAGATTATGTTGTTCAGGTCGAGTTTTTTTAGGCTTGGACCCCAGGTGGGAATCTTTGCCTTTTTGAAAAGCTCTAAACCTTGGAGGCGTTTTTTGAGCATCCATTCTGGCTCTTGCTTTTGCCTTGATATCTCCCGAACTATCTCTTCAGAGAGCCCTTCCTTTGTCTTATAGATTGACCTTTCCTCATTCTTATGGTCAAATGTCTCCCTGCTGATGGTTATTGCTTCTGTCATATCCTTGCCACCCCTTTATGATGTGAACAGAGGGCGCAGTCTGCTGGAAGGTTTGCATGCTTCTTGTGCAGATCACAAATGATCGTGTCTTTTGCCCTAATCATCTGGAGTATATGCTGAGATTCCCTGATGAGGTCCTCTTTTGTGGATATTCTTTTGACTGCCTGAGCTATTGCCTTCTGGATTATGGGATTAAAAGATGCATTGTCACCCCTCTTCTTGCTCAAATATTGGCTGATTGTCGATTCTCTTACCTGGAGGAGTCCAGCGATCTCTCTTTGGGAGAGGCCTTTTTTCTTGAACTCTGTGGCAAATGCATTCCTGAGCGCTGGAATGACATATCTTACTTCAATCTCCTGAGGATAAATGAGCTCCTGCATATACTTCACAATTGTGAAGATGTTTTTAAATGTTATGCTTTCTGGGAAGGAAACAGTTAGCAACAATAGTTAGCAACTAATGTATCCTGCTTTGTAGAAAATCTCGCTTCCCGGAAACCTAGGCAAGGTATCGGTCGCTGGCGAGGCTCATTGGCGGGCCTCATCTGCTTAAAACCTCCCACAGACTTACATTTCACCTTTAAGAGAACCTCGGAAGATGATGCTCACCACCATTTTCTTCAAAGCCAAGGTATCCGGAAGCTTTAAAAATGCCCTTCTACCCCCCATTATATTGCCTTTCAGCATGGGCACATCAGCAGATGACCGATGCGAGACGCTACGAGGGCAATAAAATCGTAGCTCATGATTCTCTTGAGCCTCGGAGGAAACTATGACAGAACCACAGTTTTTAGTGCCACAAGATGTGTACCTGAAATCCGGCATTAGCATCGGAACAAAATTCAAGACAAAATACATGGAGAAATTCATCTATAAAACGAGGCCCGACGGACTCTCTGTGCTCAATTTGCAGCAGATCGATGCACGCCTTGTCAATGCTGCAAACCTTCTTTCGCATTATGCACCAGATGAGATCCTCATCTGCGGCAGGCGAGAGAATGCATGGAAACCAGTTAAGCTCTTTTCAGAACTCACTGGTGTTGCCATCTTTCCTGGCAGGTATCCTCCCGGAACGCTCACGAACCCAAAATTAAAGACGTACATGGACAAGAAACTGCTCCTGGTCGTTGATGCGTGGCCTGATGGAAATGCTGTCAAGGATGCGATTAAAGTCGGCATCCCTATCATCGGCCTTTGTGATACGAACAACCAAAGCAACAACCTAGACCTCATTGTGCCCTGCAACAACAAAGGGAAAAGGAGCCTTGGACTCATCTTCTATATCCTTGCCAGGGAATACCTCATGAAACATGAAAAAATAAAGGATGAGAAAGAGATGAAGTATTCCATGGATGACTTCATGGGCGAATGATCATGGGACAAAAATCCCATTCTTTTCTATTTTTATCTCGCACTTTTTAGTTTCTGGGTGGATTAAGGATGCATAGTTCTTTTCTCCCACCTTCTTTAGCTCAATGATGGCATCTGCCTGCTCTTTTACAACCCTTGCCCCAATCATCTCAAAATCCTTGTAGGGATTCCGAAGAGCGCCGTATACCTGATTGGTGATGATAAACGGGATCCTATGAAGGCGGGATAATTCATGGAATGTCCTGAGCTGTTTTTTTAAGATGGTATTCATGAGGTCCGGGTCTTTTTTCCATTCTGCACGATAAAAATAGCTGAGTGAGTCGACTATAACTAAGCTGATCCTTGAGCTGTCTAAGATTGCCGGAAGGCGGTTAATGTATTGGTTTTGCTTATAGAAATTGACCGGGTCCAGATAGATAATGTGCTGGAACATTTCCTCTGTCCAAAACGGTGCCATCTGCTTAATCCTCTCGACAGAAAAACCCTGCTCGGTATCGATGAAGAGCACTTTCTTTTTTTCCTTCACCTTACTGATTGCCGCCTCAAAGCAGAGGGTTGTCTTCCCTGTTGCTGCCGGACCATAAAGGATGATGAGCTGGTCTTCTCTTCCGAGGAATCTCGTGAGAAGGGGGCTGCCAAGAATCATCGTCATATCATTCAGAAAAGAAGGGATTATAAAATGGTTTCTTTGCTTTGGACGATACATTTAATAAAACTCAAGTCCTCATCTTATGCATGCACGAAGCACTCTTCTATGAAAAGCTCGCAGACAATAAGGTACACTGCACGCTCTGTCCAAGGGATTGCGTGATCAATGATGGGAAACGGGGATTTTGTTATATCAGAAAAAATGAAGGGGGAGTGCTTTATGCCGTCTCTTATGGGAAACCGAGCTCGGTTGCGATCGACCCCATCGAGAAAAAACCATTGTTCCATTTTCTCCCTGGAAGCGCTGTGCTCTCCATCGGGACAGTTGGGTGCAATCTCGGATGCAAATTTTGCCAGAATTGGGACATTAGCAAAGCACGAGATGAATTAAGGCTCTCCTACCAGGTTAGTCCGGAACATGTTGTTTTCCTCGCAAAGGAGCACTCTTGCCTTAGCATCGCGTTTACCTATAATGACCCTACCATCTTTGCGGAATATTGCATGGACACATTCACTGCTGCACAACAAAAAAGGATCAAGCGGGTGTTTGTGACTGCTGGCTATATCACTCCTGAGGCCCGTGAAGCGGTGTATTCGCATCTTGACGCCGCAAATATTGACCTCAAAAGCTTTAGCGAAAAATTCTATAAGAATATCTCCTTAGCGCATCTAGAGCCTGTACTCGACACCATCAAGTATGTGCATGCTCAAGGGATATGGTGCGAACTAACAACACTCCTCATCCCTGGACGAAATGATAGCGGCCAAGAGATAGAAAAGATGTGCGATTGGATCCTTGCACAGCTGGGGCCGGATGTGCCATTGCATTTTACCGCGTTTCATCCCGACTATCTGATGATGGACGTGCCGCCAACGCCGCCAGCAACCGTGGAACATGCGAGGAACATCGCGCTTGGAAAAGGACTGCACTATGTGTATACAGGGAATATCCATTCAAAAGAAGGACAAAACACGTATTGCCCATCATGCAATAAGCTGCTGATAGAGCGCTCCTGGCATCATGTCATCAGAAACAATCTTGTGGAGGGAACTTGCCCATGCGGAAGAACAATCCCTGGCGTTTGGAACTAAAAGAATCACTCACTCATATCATGCCTTTGTTTTGGCATGTGAGCTTTCTCTTCTTTTGCTCACTCCTCCTCGGAATAATGTTTTCTTCCCTTACGCTCACGTATCTTGCACCACTTTTTGACAACCTCAAGAGTGTTGTTTCCTCCCAAGGGTTTTTCCCCCTCTTTCTCTTCATCTTTTTTAACAATGCACGAGTTGCATTCCTTTCCATCCTCCTTGGCCCTTCTATCATTGCCCCATACCTTTTCATCTTCACCAACGGCATCATCATCGGTGCAGTTGTACGCGCAGCCACACCAGGAACGCTTTTCTTGCTGCTCCCTCATGGCATCTTTGAATTACCAGCAATCCTGCTCTCCTTTGCGTACGCAATCAAGATCGGGCGGGCATGCTTATTTCATAGGAATAAACTCACCGATGCATATGCGGAAGGATTTATTGTCTTAGTAAAACTCATCCTCCCCCTCCTCCTCTTTGCTGCCTTGATAGAATCATTCCTCATTACCGTGCTAAGGTGACATAAATAAACAGGAGAGAAATAAACAGAAGAGCGCTACAAAGAAATCTGCCAATTGCAATCCTTAATGCTTTCGTTAACAGTACCCTTTCCGGCTTCAACAAACCATCAAGATATCTGCACCAATACCATCTTTTCCTTGTTTTTTTTGTTTCATTACCGGCCAGATCTTGTGTTTTTCGAAAGAATGGCGTTTCACACCATCATTTATTCACGCTTTTTATTATTTTTTCATTATTTTTCCCATACCTTCTTTAACCTCCCGCTCTCTATTATCCTTATGACCCTCTCACTGCTGTTCCTCATTGCCCTTCCTACAACTGTTGGGGTGATAGAACCTGGGCCGGCTCAAGTAGAATTTCTTCTTCCATCCAAGCTATCACCTGCGAGCTTTTATTCCCCTGTTTTTTCCCTGAAAACAAGCATTCCCTCTTCTCCTGAAGCACTCCTGCTTGTCAATGACCATCAGTATTGGAATGGAACCATCTATCTTACAGGAGAAACCAGTTTTGGAAGCTTTCGCGCGGGCGCGCCAGGAGACTACACTTTGTGTCTTGCTTTTCCGTCATTCAACAGTACATATTGCCATACAGTCGAGGCTTTAGTCGAGCTTTCTGAAGACGGAGAGGTTATTTATGAAACCGGCCAAGAAAAAGTGCTCTCATCCCTCCCCCTGATTTCCGGACTCGGTATTCCCCTCTTCCTGTCTGCCTTCTTTTTTGAGCAGACAGGAAAACATTAATAAAAGGATACCTCTTGCCCCTTCCCCATGGTTGAAAAAGAAAAACTTGAACAATTCAAGGAAAAAGGGTTCCTCAAGGTACGCGTGATCATCGAGATGCTCGGGAAGCCAAAAGATCATGTCACCGAGACACTCAAGGAGTTCATAGAGAAGATGAAATCCGATGAAAAGGAAATCACGCTTGAAGAAGAATTCTATTCTGAAATCAATGAGGAAGCTGACAGCTATTTCAGCTGCTTTGCAGAACTTCTCTTCTGGATAAAAGACATCCCTTCACTTGTCGGCTTTTGCTTTGACTACATGCCCTCTTCAGTCGAGATAGAAGAGCCTGAGGTGATAACCGCCACAAATTCCGACTGGGCATCAATGCTCAATGACCTCCAGGCAAAGCTCCATAACATCGATAAGATAGTCAAAGAATCAGTGTCCCAAACAAACTTTCTCAAGAAAAATTTCCAACGCCTCCTGGCAAACACGCTCCTTGTGCATATTGCGGTCCATCCGGCAGCAACACCTGAACTGGCGCAATTGACAGGTGTTCCCGCAAAAGAGTTGCAGCCTTTCCTGGACAAACTCATCGAAGAGAAAAGCATCATAGAAGAGGAAGGGATGTATAGGAAACCAAAAAAACATGCGGCTCCATAAAGAACTCGAAGCGTTGCTGTTTTCCTCCGGCAGAAAGATGACTGTTGAGGAGCTAGCAAAACTCACCCGGGATAATGAAGAGGACATTGCCTTGGCGCTCCATGAGATAAAAAAGCGGCTGGATGATGAACAATCATCCCTGATGCTCATCGAGGAAGAACCCGGGTCTTGGAAACTTTCTGTCCAAGAGAAATTTGTTCCGCTCGTGTCAAATGTCGTGACAAAAACAGACCTGCCAAAAACAGTCATCGAAACATTGGCCGTTGTTGCCTGGAAAGCGCCAGTGCTCCAAAGCGATGTTATTGCCATACGAACGAACAAGGCATATGACCATCTCGCTGAACTAGAAGAGCAAGGATACATCAGCCGGGTCAAGAAAGGACGAACCAAGCTCATCAGGCTCGCACCAAAGTTCTTCGATTATTTTGACCTGCCTCCAGACAAGCTCAAGGAGCACTTTGGCAAATTTGATAACATCGAACAACTTATCACTTCAAAAGAAGATGAGGCCAGACGGCTTTCAGCAGAGCTCAAAAAGCTGAAAGAAACGGAAGCTGAAGAAAAAAGGAAACAGCAGCAGCTCATGGATGGGACTATCGATCTTGAGCCTATAGACCTGGATGCAAAAGAAACAGAAAACTCCATACCCCGCGCCCATGAACCGGAAAAGCCCCCGTCTCACACCAATCAGACAGAGAAAACAACTACAGGAGGGAACGGGCAGGATGTCTCATGACTGCCATTAGGCATCTGCCCTCTGAACTTATGAGCACGCCCATTATCCATTCAGGATTTGAAAAAGATGTCATCATCCCACATGGCTTAGCAAAACCCTATCTTCATTTTGGCTGCGGCAAAAAGCCCCTCAAGGATTTTGTCAATGCTGATATCATGAACCTTGGCAACAATATCGTTTTTGATTTTGACTCATTCCCATATCCCTTCAAGGACAACCATTTTGGATATGTCTATTCTCGAATGGTCTTTGAACACTTAAAAAATCCCTACGCGGTGCTAGAAGAGCTCTGGCGTATCATGAGAAAAGGCGCTTTCATCGACATCATCGTTCCTCATTATACTTCCCCCGGGGCACACAATCCCCTTCATCTCTGCTTTTATGATTCCCACGTCATGGATTTTGTCGATAAGAACATGATTCGCCACGCCGGGCTGAACGATTATGGCTTCACTTGTGATTTTGAACTCATCTCGACAAGGTTGAACTTTTCCAAAGGCAAACAATTTTGGAATTATGCAGTGGAATTGATTGCGAACAAAAAACCTGATCTCTATGAGGGGACACCTCTTAGCGCTTTTCCCTGTTCGAGCATCACCTTCCGGATGAAAGCCAGAAAATGAGATTCCTCCTCAAGTGCCCTTCCTGCGGGAATAGCATGCAATACCAAACCAGCGGGACTTACCTTGATGGGAAAAGAAAACAATGCGTGTACTGCGGAAAAGGCTTCCTTGTCAGGGAACATATCGTAAAGAAACTCTGACCTTTCCCAGATCCTATGATTCCAGCTCGATTTGCAGCTGAAGAAGCTGGGTGATCAAAGCGGACACTTTCTTGATGTGATGCGCTGCTTCAAGGTCACCATTCGATGCTTTCTTGAACTCTCCATCTGTCTCCAGCGTCAATGCAGCATTTTTGTCAAAGATTGCGATGATAACTGGCACCTTGTAGGCATAATGAAGCTCGTAGAGGGACCTGATAAGCTTATTTCGCTCAATTAGGATATGCTTGAATCTCCTGTTTGACAACGGCTGAGAGGAGAGATGTGCTGCCATTTTCTTTAACTCATCACCTACCAGCTCGAGCGTCAATATATACGAATATATCGTTGGGGTCTTGCTGAACCGATGATACCCTTTCCTGTTCAAGCAGCGAAGGCAATAATCCGTGAATCGGTCAATATTTGTGTCTGTCCCTGCCATCCCTGTCAGCATCTCAGGATTGTTCTCTTGCATCGCCTGCTGGAGGTCTCCTACCATGCTCATGAGGAGGAGAAAAATCCTTCTCAATGCGTCGTCAAACTGGTCCTTGCTCACGCCTCCTAGGTCCTTGACAATACAGAAATTCTGCTGCTGGTCGGTAATCTCCATTCCCACAAAACGATAGACCATGTCCTGGAGCATGTCCATTGTCTTCATCTTCAGGCGCCTTTCCATATGCGCAATGCTTGAATAAACAATGTCATACTCCTTATTCTGTGATTCAAAAATGATCTTTATCTCGTCATATCCTGTCCTGTAGGCACCGATGAATTTTCTCCAGACGATGGGATTAGAGAGGCCGGAGATATCAATCGTTTTTCTTTTTTCAAGGAGGCGCTTCTCGCAGGCAATCTGCAGGGTATTATCCTGCTCAGCAATGTCTACCTCATCCCCAGACCTGAGATTATTTGCCGTTATCCAAGATTTTGGCAAGGTCACTGTCAACGTGTCCACACCCTGCTTAATCAGACGACGCTTCATTTGTTGCTTTTCCAAATCCCTGATATATAAAGATACTGGATTCGTCATTATGAATATTCAACTATTCTCTTATATATTATATATCGAAAAAGAATATATGCTTGAATTTTTGGGGCCATAGAAAAACTGGAGGAGATTTTCATGACAGAAACATTAGACTATGGGCTTGATCCCCGTGAACTGAGCCTTCTTGCTGATCGGTATTGCTATGAAGGGAAACTACTCGATCGACGGCAAAAGCAGGGCAATGGGCATTCGCCAACGCCCGGCAGTCTCCACCGAACAATCCTTTGGATGGATGACAGCTACAGCGCAGTACAAGACCTTGTGAGGGAAAATCCTTGCTTTCCTCGAACACCCCTTGAGGGCGACCTTCTTGCACGGCTTACTACCTCATATGAGACAATCAAGGCAAGAATCGGCCTCGCTTATGACACGGCTGCTGGAAGATAGCCCCTCCCACTATTTTCTTTTATTTTTAATATTCTCAAACTGCCAAATTTTGCCATTTCAGGCCTTCTAGAGGCAAAATAGAATCAAAAACTTTATAAAGCATCCCTGCTTCCTTTTTCTTGACTAAGTATGGAAAAAGAGTCTTCTGAAGGCCACTCTTCTGTTCAACCATCGGCCACGGAACCAGTAGCACGCATCTTCCCCCGTGAGATAGAAGAGGAGATGAAACAAAGCTATGTCGACTATGCGATGAGCGTGATTGTCGGGCGGGCACTTCCTGATGTTCGTGACGGCATGAAGCCGGTGCACCGACGCATACTCTACGCCATGAATGACATGGGCCTTGTGCACAACAAGCCATTCAAGAAATCTGCTAGAATCGTAGGGGAAGTGCTTGGCAAGTATCATCCTCATGGCGACACAGCAGTATATGATTCCCTTGTCCGCATGGCGCAGGATTTCTCATTAAGATACCCTCTTGTTGATGGACAGGGAAACTTTGGCAGCGTTGATGGAGACAACCCGGCAGCCATGCGTTATACTGAAGCGCGCCTCAAAAAGATCGCAGAAGAGCTCTTGCAGGACATTGACAAGGAAACAGTATCCTTTACCCAGAATTTTGACAATAGCTTAACTGAGCCGTCTGTATTACCCTCAAAGCTGCCATCACTCCTCATGAACGGCAGCAGCGGGATTGCTGTTGGCATGGCCACAAACATCCCCCCCCATAATCTCAAGGAGCTTTGCAAAGCAACAATTGCTCTTATTAAAAATCCTGAACTGTCCATGAATGAATTGATCGAATATCTGCCAGGACCAGACTTTCCCACGGGAGGCATTATCAAAGGGGTTGGAGGCATTCGATCAGCGTACAAAAACGGCAGGGGGCTCATCAAAGTCAGCTCACAATCCCACGTCGAAGAGATCGGGGGCAAGCAGGCCATCGTCATCACGGAAATACCCTATATGGTCAATAAGGCGACGATGGTCGAACAGACTGCTGAACTCATCCAACAGAAGGTACTGGAAGATATTTCTGATATCCGGGATGAATCAAACAGGGAAGGGATCAGGGTCATCTTTGAGCTCAAAAAGGGGGCACAACCTGATATTGTGCTCAACCAACTGCTGAAACATACACGGCTGCAGGTAACCTTCGGCATCAATTTTGTTGCCCTCGTCAACAATCAGCCAAGGACATTGTCTCTCAAAGCGCTCCTGCAGCACTTCATCGACCACCGGAAAGATGTTGTCTACAAAAGGACTGCATTTGACCTCAAGAAGGCAGAAGAGCGAGCGCACATCCTCGAAGGCCTGACTATCGCCCTTGACAATATCGATGCTGTCGTGCAGAAGATCAAGAAATCACGGGACGCACCAATTGCCCTTGCCATGCTCCAAAAAGATTATTCTCTCACTGAACTCCAGGCAAAAGCAATCCTTGAGATGCGCCTCCAACGGCTTGCCTCAATGGAGCAGGAAAAAATCCGGACTGAGCTCTCTGAACTCAAAGTGAAAATATCCGAATTGAAAGGCATCCTCTCCTCTAATGAAAAAATCTTTGGCATTATTATAGATGAGCTCGATGAAGCGATGACTCAATATGGGGATGATCGGCGGACAATCATTGAAAGTGGAGACTTTGAAGAAATCGATCGGGAAGCACTCATCAAGCCTGAGCAGATGGTCGTGACGATCACGCATGCCGGCTACATCAAGAGGACAGCGATGGCGCTCTACCGAGAACAGAAGCGGGGGGGGCGTGGGATTAAGGCTGCTGGCACGAAAGAAGAAGACTTTGTCAAAGATGTGTTCGTCGCAAACACCCATGACACCATGCTCTTCTTTACGAATAAAGGGATGGTGCATTGGCTGAAGGTCTATGACATACCAGAAACTGCCCGGCATGCAAAGGGAAAACCTGTGGTGAACCTTATTTCCCTCTCTGAAGGAGAAAACATCTCTGCAATCGTGCCGGTTGATACGTTTGATGATTACCATTTCATCCTGATGGGAACAGAACAAGGCATTGTCAAGAAGACAAACCTTATCGAATATTCACGGCCGCGGAAGGGAGGGATCATCGGCATTACCCTTCGCGAAGGAGACAGCCTCATCGAAGTGAAGCTGACTGATGGAAAACAACAGGTCATCCTTGCGACAACATCAGGGATGGCAAACCGCTTCAATGAAGAAGAAGTGCGACCGATGGGGCGAGGAGCATCGGGAGTCATTGGCATTCGCCTCAAAGCGCAAGACAAGGTTGTCGGGATGGTGCTCGGGGAAGATGACCATTATCTCCTCACCATCACTGAACAAGGATATGGCAAGCGAACGACCATGAGCGAATACCGCCTCACTGCGCGAGGATCATCAGGGGTTCGCAACATCATCTGCTCTGAGAGGAATGGGGTGGTTGTTGGAGTATTATCTGTTGTTGACAATGATCAGGTCCTTTTCATCTCAAAGAATGGTGTGGTCATCAGGACAAGCGCGGCAGCCATCCGGCCAATTGGCAGGAATACCCAAGGGGTCAGGCTCATGAAGCTTGAAGAGGAGGACAGCGTGGCAAGCGCTGCCCGGATACCGCCAGAAGACGACCCAGAAGAGAATAGTGAGAATTCAAAAGAACTAAAAGAACTAAAAGAACCAAGGAGTACCCCTCGAATACCAGATGAACTAGATGAACTAGATGATGAAGAACCATCTGTTGACAAGACAATATCCCAAGACGACATCATCTCGCAGAACATCAGCGAGGAAGACTTTTTCTAAACCCTTAAATAGCTAGGATGAGTTGTGTGCTTATGGAAGGCATGATCATCACCCATCCCGGCATGGAAGAGGTGGCAGCACAAGAGATCAAAGAAATAATCGGAGCAGAAGCTGTTGCCGGAAAGAGCATGTGCATGCTTAGCGCTGATACAGAACAACTGTTCTCTCTTGCCTATGCAGGACAATCATTCCTTCGGGTCCTGAAACTCTATCGCTCTTTTACTATCACTGCACTCGAAGACATCAAAAAAGAATTGTCAAATGTATCCCCCTTAGTGTTTCCTTCTGAAGGGATGATCTGCATTCAAACGATAAGGGTAGGGAGCCATCCTTTCCAGAGCATCGATGCAACAGAAACGGCGTTATCGTGTTTTCGGGAGACTCTCCAGGGAAGGATTTCACTCAAGAACTACCAGCACCTGGTGATGCTGATCATCAATGACGACCAATGCTATTTTGGTCTAGATATTGCAGGGTTTGACTTATCAAAAAGGGATTACAAAGTCTTTTTACACCCCTCATCGCTTCGAGGGACGCTTGGGTATGGAATTGTCCGGATGTCTGGGTATGTGCCTGGAAAAGTTCTTGTTGATCCTTTCTGCGGCTCTGGCATCATCCCCATCGAAGCGGCGTTCTTTTGTTCCCGCTTGCCTGTTTGCATGTACCGAAAAAAAGATTTTCTGATGAAAGAAGAGATGCAGAATGTTTTTGCGGCGCGCGATAAGAAAGCAAAAACGTGCGGAAACATCTCCGGCTTTGACCGGCAACTTCGGCACGTCTCTGCCGCAAAAAAGAATGCAGCGATTGCGGGAATAAAGGATATTTCCTTTTCCCGGGTCGATATCGAGGATCTGGATCTGCGGTTCGATAAGGGGAGCGTTGATTATATCGTGACGCAACCACCGGAGCCTTCCCGCATCCATGAAGAGAAGATCATTGCGAAGGTCTATAGAGATTTTTTCAGGAATGGAGCATTTGTGCTGAAGAAGAAAGGGATATTATGCGTTTGTGTTCGGAAAAAAGAACCTATTGAGATGGTTGCTGGAGAGTATTTTACCAAGCTTGGGGAGCAGGTTATTGGGGTTGGAAAGGACTGCTGGATGGTTCTCCGGTTTGAAAAGAAGCCATGATTCTGAGCATCATCTAGCACCATCTTTATATACAGCCACCCATTCTTTCTCTTTAAGGGAACGTGATTTCACTACCGGACTGCCCAAGACGGCAGCACTGAGGAAAGTCCACCCACACGACCCCAGAACTGCGGCTCAATACCTGGTTTTGGGAGGAAAATGCCACTCTTGGAAGAGAGGCCCAGCAATGGACGGCAACTGCACAGCAACGACACTCCCTGTGGAATGGGATGAGATGGAGAAGGCCTTGGCGACAAGGCTCGAGATAACCCGTCGACGTCTCCACAGGTGCAGGTGAAACGGCAAGCCCTGGCATGTGCAAGCTGAAAACGCGCTTAGACGAATGTGAAGAAGGGTCATCGATCAGGCAATCCTTGTCTGGTTTTGGGCCCTACAGAAGGTGGCTTACCACGTTCCCTTTTTTATTCTTGCATAGCTTTTCTTCATTAGTTTATTCTGCCACTTTTCATTTTTCGGCAACAATACTACTGGTGATTATTTACTTGTGCTGAATAATATTTCTACGGCAACACCACCATCGGCCGGCAGACCGCTTTTCTTTCCCTTGGTCAGAAAAGCTCGGCTCAGATCCTTCGCCGTCTGCGCCAGTGGTGTTGCTTTTATCTTTCGTTTTGAGCAGAGCGAAAAAACCGGTCCACCTGCCAGCGGCGGTGATGGTGCTGTATCACAGAAGAAGATTTCTGACTCTTCAGGTTATTTTCTTCAGCAAGCTTTCTGATCCCTCGGGATATTTTCATCAGCAAGCTTTATAAAGAACGGTTTGTTCCTCTCACCCATGTCAAAAGACAAAGTATCAATGCCCCAGAGCATGGGGGGGCTTGTCAGATATTTTGATGAGTACAAAAGCAAGATCGAGTTTACCCCTGGCCATATCATCATCATGATCATCCTTGTAATGGTCATCATGCTCTTCTTGCACGCATATGGCAACAGCTGGCTGGCAGCACCATAACCCCCATGATACCTGGCATGGACCCCCGGATGATGAAACAAGCAATGAAAAAGCTTGGTATCAAACAAGAGGATGTGGATGCTCTTGAGGTAGTAATCAAGTGTCCTGACAAGACTATTATTGTTTCCAATCCCTCCGTGCAGCAAGTTGAGATGGGAGGGCAGGTGACGTTCCAGGTCGCCGGCACCATCAGCGAGGAAGAACGATCGAGCGCACCTGAAATCTCAGAGGAAGATGTTTCTACAGTTGTTGAACAAACCAGCTGCACAAAAGAGGAAGCACGCGAAACTCTTGAAAAGCACTCCGGAGATCTTGCGGCAGCCATCCTGGAACTCCAAGAGCAATAACTATTTATAATCTAAAACTCCAGATAATCATTTATGGGGCCCGAGGGGGAGTATCTTCAGAAAGCGAACGAGTATCTCTCCACTGCACATTATCTCCTGACGGTTACGTATCCCATCATCGATAATCCCCGCTTTTTCTTATCTGTCCTGGACCATCTTTTCCTCGGCCTGACAAACCTCATGGCAGCGTTCCTCTCATCTGAGACAATGGAAGCGGACGTGCACTCCTTTGAGGACACGTTCGAATCAAAATTTGCCCTTTTTAAGGAGATTGCACCAAAATACCTTGAGCGGTCTGAAGAACACATCCAGCTCCTTCAGGAAATAAAAGACCTGATTGTTGCCCACCGAAAAAGCCCCGTAGAATTCACAAGAGATAATTCCTTTATCATCTGCATGGAAGACTATTCCACCCGGAAGATCACAGAGGAAGAAATCAAAAAGTATATAAGCAGAGCCCGGCTCTTTTTCCTTGACATAGATGAGATTACCTCAGCACAAAAAAGCGTATGATGAAGAAACCCCGATCGGTGAAGCGCTGATCAACGCCCTCGAAGAGCTCAAGCGCGCAGATCACCAGGTCTATGTCAGCCTGAAATATACCCGGACTGTTGATGTTATCAAGAACATTCTCAACCGGTTCATCAATGCCACGAAAAGCGCTATTGATGCATACCTTCTCTATGCGATAGAAAAGAAAAAGCTCGGCGAGATGCCAGGATCCGTCATGGAATGCATCTCCACCTTCCGCTCCCTTGCAAGCGAGCGCCCAGAACTCGTCAGTTTTATTAACTTGTATATCTATATGAGAAACATGAACAGGTCAGAGTATGAGCGATTCGGTGAATTCCGCAGAAATGTGACAATGAGAATCACCCTTGATGGCGCAACGCACGACCTTACGATCGATGCCATGTATGAACTCAACAGAAGGACAATTGCGTTTGTGACTGCCATCCGGGACATTATCCTGTCGGGCGAGAAACCATGACAAAATACATTGCCATTGCTTCTGGAAAAGGAGGCGTTGGAAAAACCACCACTTCCATCAACCTCGCCCTTGCCCTGACAAATTTTGGCCGGGATGTGATCCTTGTCGATGGGAACATCCACACACCACACATCGGCATCCACCTTGGCAGCCCCCTTGTGCCCTGTTCTTTCCATGACGTGCTTGCAGGAGACAAGAAAATCACTGAAGCAATCTATCTTCACCCTTCCGGACTTCGGCTCATCCCTGGCAGCATCAAGCTTATCGAAGGGATCAATTATGAGGATATCAAAAAACATATCCATTCCCTGAATGGGCATGCTGAAGTCGTCATCATTGACTGCCCACCAGGATTTACTGATTCTCTTCCGATCCTGGAATCGAGCGATGAAACCCTCCTTGTTGTCGCTCCAGAGATCAGCTCGGTCACCGATGCCATCAAGACAAAAGTGAAAGCAGAAGAACTTCACTCAACTGTGATTGGCGCAATCATCGTTGGCTCACGCAAAAAAGACTATGAGATGAGCAAAGAGAGCATCTCCTCTTTACTTGAAACACCAATCCTCTCCAGCATTCCTTTTGATGAAGCGGTCAAGAAGGCCCAGCACCTCCATCACCCTGTTGTCTATCATGCTCCCTTCTCTGCGTCCAGCACTGCATACAAGGAACTCGCAGGGCTGCTGATCGGGCAAGGGTATGATACCAACCTTAAGTACAAGCCATCATGAACACGATAACACTCCGAGAGCGCCTTCGAAAAAAAGGGTGGGAAGACTCTGACATCGAACAGGCAATCTCCGTCCTTGATGACCCTGCAAAACAGGAAAAGCATGTCGTGTATAGGAAATCTTCTCAACGGGTTTTGTATTGGATGGCGCTTCTTGTGCTCACTGCATGCAACCTTCTTGTATCGCTTGTGATGGTGCCATTGTTCCTTGTCCTGAATTATCTGCCTCTCTATCTTATCATCGGATCGATTGGACTCATATTCGGGCTGCTCTTCAACATCGTGATCTGGGACATTGAGCACCTTGAGCGAAAACATCATATTTTTGCTGGGTTTTTCATCCCTCTTGTGTCCCTCATCGATATTCTCGTGATCGTGCATTTTTCCAATTCTCTTGCAGCATTGTTGTCCCTTAACATCCCTCAAAACCCTGTTCCGATCGTGATCGTGTATGTCGGGATGCTTGTGCTGCCCTACCTGATCTCGTTTGGGAAACAGAAACAGCTAGGATTATTTAGTAACTTATAAGTAGCTAATTAAGAAAGATTTTTAAAGGGGGACGGGTTTCTTGGGGCATGGAACCAATAGATAGAAGGCAACAGCTCACTGATCTCTTGCTTGGACATTTTGATCCTGAAGAATACAAACAGAATCATGATAGCTTTTACGAACAGCTCCTTGAGGCAGGAGATGACCAACTTGCAAGGATGCAAGCGGTAGGATTATTGGTTGGAGCTGGATCAATCGTCGATATCAATGGCCATGGGGTTGTCGTCGTTGGTGATGGGGAGATCGAGATGGGGCTCTTGGAGCTTTTTAAACAAGATAATTATGCCATAAGAGATGATAACTGCATCTTCTATGTTGATCCTCTAGGGGATGGTAGAGCACTTCATGTTTATGGTGAAATCCCTCTATGTGATTCCTGCGGACAAGATTGGGCTTATCTTGCAACACAATATATCAATCATTTTACCAGAACGGCAGGGTTGCCCTTATATGGGATTGTTGCTGTGAGTGAACCTGGCCTTTTCAACCCTACCTTGACAGCACGGGCAAATATACTCAATCTTGGGTTACTAGGGGACATTGACGGCATACCACAACATCCTGCCCTGAGAGAATCTGATCCAATCTTCTTCAATTATTTTACTGTTACCCCTGAATGCCACCATTGCTATGAAGCTACAAAGACAGCAGTTGTTGTTGAAACAGAACTTGTTGATCTGAGAAGGCACAGGTAATTCTTATCATTCTCTTCTTGATAATTGCACTAATTATCCTATCTGAAAAAACAACACTAGCACAGATTGCCAAGCCTCTTAGCGAAGGCTTTTTGAGCAGAGAGAAAAACCAGTTTGTGGCCATTACTGTTGTTTTTTCTCCGTTTTCAATAAGACAACAAGGATGCTCACCGAGCAATCTCACTTCGCTTTGCTTCGTTCGGAGCTCGTTTACCGTCTCGTTGCAGTCTTGTATTACAAGTATGTAGAAGTGAAATAACAAGGACGGTAACCGAGTAAACTCGTTCATTTCATTCACTCGTAACTCTGTTACCGTCTGGATTACGCTCTCGATGCAAACACTCTGCACGAATTAGAAGGACGGTAACCGAGTAAACTCGTTCATTTCATTCACTCGTAACTCTGTTACCGTCTTGATGCAATCTTAGAATGCAAGCAGTAAGAAGAAAAATATTTAGGACGGTAACCGAGTAAACTCGTTCATTTCATTCACTCGTAACTCTGTTACCGTCTTGATGTTGCAATCTTATGCAAATAATAGCTAATCTCTTAAATAATAAAACATTTTTGGCAGCTCTTTACTGTTATTGAATGTTTTGCGCAAGTGATATTTTGCTGCATTGAGTGAGGGTA
>Ga0066344_112_pt1 | contig 4379 bp, 8 predicted proteins | sample RifGroA2_FD_59256 | JGI IMG/M metagenome (GOLD analysis project Ga0066344, IMG submission 59256) | Archaeon GW2011_AR4
GAAAAGAAGAGCGTTTGGTTACAGAGACCTTGAGTATTTCATGCTCAAAATATACCAAAGTTCACTGCGGAGACTTGCCTAAAATGGGAGAAGAGCCATAAAAAATTGTTATGGCCTCTGGATATAATAACGGCGAATTATTGTTGAAAATTAATGACCGCTATTACAATTATTCGTTGCTTGAAAAAGAACTGATTAGATATTTTCAATGGTAAGAGAGGTGTTATGACCAAAACATTTATATATGTGATATCACATATTTATGGTAAAGGTGAGACCTATGGGAAACATGACATTAGCGATACCAGATGATGTACAGATTGAGATGAAGCACTTCTCTGAAGTGAGATGGAGTGAAGTAGCACGGAAAGCTATTCTTCAGAAGATTGAAGCCCTGAAAATGGCAGAGAAACTGGCAGAGAAAAGCAAACTCACACAAAAAGATGTGGATGAGTTCAATAAAAAAATAAAATCTTTGGCAGGCAAGAGGTTTCTTGAATGAAGATTGTTGTAGATTCAAACGTCATATTCTCAGCATTAATTAGGGATTCGACAACGAGACGGCAAATCCTCGAATGTGATAACATGTTGCTCTTTCCGGTTTATATTTTTGAAGAGCTAGAGAAGCATAAAGATGAACTTATGAGTAAATCAAGGATGGAGAAAGAAGATTTTGATGCACTCCTTCACCTCCTGCTCAGTAAGATGATTATAGTACCAACAACATCATTGAAACCGCACAAAGAAGAAGCAGTGTCAATCATCAGGAATATTGATATGGACGATGCAGTATTCATTGCTTGTGCACTTGCATATCCGGGAAGCATTATCTGGTCAGATGATAAGAAACTGAAGCTTCAACAGAGAATAAGAGTGTTCAACTCATCAGAAATAAAGGAAGTGCTAAGCTAATTATTCGTCGCCTGAAACAATAACAAATCATCCTTTGTCAGTTTCTTCTTCAGCTTGATCTTTTCTTCGACTGATTTTCCTTTCTCTTCCAGCATTTCCTGATTTCGGGCTATTTTCTCTTTTTTCTTTTTCTCCTTGATCTCGACAACTTCCCCGGTCATCTTCTGGAGATGGTCAAGGTATTCCTTCAGAGAATCAGAAAGGATGTTATATACTTCCTTGTAGAAGAGCGCCTTTTTTGTGGATTCCTTCTCTTCTTTTCGGAGGTGATCGATTGATTTTGCATTTTCGACTAAGGCAACATGCTTTTCCTGCGACAATTTTGCCTTTGCAGTCACCTCAAGATGGAACTCCTGGCTTTGCATCCCAATCCGGGATAATTCCTTCCGGGCCAAAGAAAGTTTTTTAGAGACCTCATCGACCCCTTTGCATTCTTCGAGCTTCTTCTTGATCTCCTTGATCTTTGCCATGAGCTCTTTTTCCTTGTTGAATGGCAAGGCTTCTGTCTCCATCTTTCGCTCAAGGTGCTCGATTGATTTTTTGAGGACCATTGGCGGCTTGTCAAGGTTGAGCTTTTGCATCATTGCAGTTCGCTCTTTCTCTAATACCTTGACCTCTTTTTGGAGCTCTTTTCTCTTGTCATTGAGCCCCTCACGTTTTTCTTTAGAAAGCTTGACTTGTGCAGTGCTTTTATCGCGGGCAGACTTGCTTTCTTTCAAACCGCTGATGAGGGAGGTGATCTGCTCGCGAAGCGCTGACTTTTTTGTGAACCAGATCTCCTTTTCGTCGTTGATGGTCTTGAGCAGTTCCCGAAGGAGAGCGATTGCTGATCGCAGTTCCTTTATGTCATCAAAGACCTGGTGCTCATCCATTGAACCTCACGAAAGGACAATTTTTATCCAAAGAGAGCGCCAAGACCAGCTGCTGCTTGCTCTTCAGTTTTCTTATCCTCTTCCTTTTTCTTTGGTTCTTTCTTTTCTTCAGCTGCTGGCGCAGCTGCTGCTGGAGCTGCCATGACTGGCATTGCTGCCTTCTCGATTGCTTCGTCGATATTCACGCCATCAAGTGCTGCAACGAGTGCTTTTACCCGCGCATCATCCGTTTTGACGCCTGCTGCCTCGAGTACCTTCTTCACACTTGCTTCGTCTACCTTCTGTCCTGCCTTGTGCAGGAGCATTGCTGCATAGATATATTCCATTGTTTGTAACCTCCCTCTTGGTTAGTAACTCTGACTACGATGTTGCACCCTGCAAGGCGAGTGCCTGCCGGGCTGCTTTTGCGATGATGTCAGGAGTGGTTTTTTCGTTGAGGATTGCGGATTCGACCGCAACTCCTTTTGCCTGGGTGAATGCTTTTGCGATGAGCAGCGACATGGTATCCTTTGTTGGATACGCAGCTTCCATTGAAAGGTTGACTGCATGCCGCGCAGCTGTCTGCACCTTGCTGAGGAATATTGTCTCATCGATGTCAAGAACATCTCTGCCATAGATGACGCCATTCTCAATGACGCACACAAGGTCCAGGCCAATTTTCATCGGCATGATGGATAAACGGGTAAGTACGCTGGCAACCTTTGCGTTAATGACATGGCCTTTCTCGGTGACAACCTTGTCATTCACTATTGCAACCTTGCCATCTTGGACTGATGTTTTGAGCCCAACTCCGCCAAGCTCTGAGATAATCGGTCCAGGAGAGAATGGTGTCTTTCCTTTTGGGATGGTGATATCATCAGGCGCAATCTGGCCGGCCTTTGCCGGGGCAGGGGACTGGTTTGCCTTTAATGTTTTAAAAAGTTTGAACGGATTGTCTTTTGAGAGGATGAGGGCAGGCATTCCTTCAAACCGGTCAGCGAGCTGGCTGATGCCTGGTTTGTCTTTTTCGGCAATCTTGAATGCGTGCTTCATCAGGGTCTTCTTGACCATTTTCACGACAACTGGCCCGCGAAGCTTGCTTCTCATTGCCTGCAATTGTTTTGCAGGAAGGTTTGCCATGTTGACGATGCCGATGATTGGGTATGAAGAAAGCTCTTTTGCAAGTTTCTTTGTCAGGTCTTTCTTTTGTGTTTTTGAGAGTACCATAGTCAGTTCCCCTCCGGCTTAGCTTTTTTTGCCGGTATTTTTTTTACTGACTTCTTTTTCTTATCAGCAGTATCAGTGGGGATATCAATCTTGAGTGCGCTCACTGGCTTGCCCATCGTTGTTTTGACTATGACATCTTTGATGCTTTGCAGTTCATTTGGCAGGTGGGTGAGAACGTTCTGGTAGATCGTGAGAATGTTTGCCACAACCTCCTCTTCATTCTGGTTTTCCATGCCAACGCGCATGTAGATGACAGGTGTTGTCTTTACGAGGACTCTCACGAGTTTCTGAAGCCTTTCTACAACTTGTGTGAGGTTCGCATTTGGTGGAACGACGCATCCGGCTTTTGGGTTTGGCATCTTTCCCCTGCTGCCAAGGAATTTACCGAAGGTGGTGGCAACCTTTGGCATGAGGTTTGCCTGTGCGATAAAGAAATCATGCTTCCGTGCTAATGCGCGTAATTTTTTTGGATCGTTATAAGAAGCGAATTCATCTTCTGAGATTGATTGATCGCATGCAGTCTTTGCCTGGTCTGAGAGTTCTGCTCCGACAAATGCGCAGACAGAAGCTTTTTTCCCTCGGGGGTATGGAAGGGAAACATAAGAATCGAACTGGTTTGCCCCTTTCTTGACATCATAATTTTTTAATGTGATGACAATATCGATTGACTGTTCAAATTTGCGTTTCTTAGAACCAGCCTTTGCTGCCTGTAATGCCTTTTTTATGTTTTCTTGCTTCATTCGTACCCTCCTATTTTGACAAATAGTCTTAGGGATCTGTAAAGTGAATTAGGGGGTGTTTATAAAGATTGCGGAATCTTCGTGTTGTTCAACCTGTAGATGTTAAGTGAAGGCTGTTAAGAATTCGGCTGTTTTCTTTATAAACCTAGAATTTCCAGCCTTCAGTCCTAAACATTTCTACAATATCGATGCATTCGACAGCTTTTTGGTCTTGCCAATTCAATAGCCAACGCTATAACCCATGGGTCTGCCGAATGCTTTGCACTCACATCTACAAGGGATGGATAATTCTTTAGAATTTCTTGGACGATCTGAACTTGCTTTACGGTTGGGGCTTTAAACAATTTTTTCTGTTTTTTAGCCCAGCCTGCAAGTGAATCATCATAGTCTTTTATCTCATTGAGTACTTCTCTTGGAGCGATTAACCTATCATTTTGTATCAGTTCACTAATGTTTTTCCACACGCTAACATAAACATCCATTGCGTTATGCTTGTTTAGTTCTATGAGGGAAGAACTATCAATTATGTAAACATTAGCAGTCATTTTCTCGCCTTTGAGAGTACCTTGTCGAAACTCTTAGATTTTATAGAGAGATAGCTCAGTGCATCTGTGTAAGTGATGTAATTCTTGTCATAATTGTTGGCAAC